>Ga0066605_10000778_pt1 | contig 21191 bp, 16 predicted proteins | sample SaaInlLV_DNA_10m_FD_60385 | JGI IMG/M metagenome (GOLD analysis project Ga0066605, IMG submission 60385) | Marine microbial communities from expanding oxygen minimum zones in the Saanich Inlet - SI075_LV_DNA_10m | ecosystem: Environmental > Aquatic > Marine > Unclassified | place: British... | reverse complement strand
GTCCTTGCTCCAGCGTCTAATCGCTCTGCTAAATTGTAAACACGAAAATTTAATTCTTTATCTGCTAAAATTTGAGCATCAACAGCCGTCTTTTGAAAAGGCTGTTCCATTTTTCTAGCCTTTACAAAATCATCGGCATTTAAATAGCGCTTATTTACAGGAAGCATATCCGCCAAAACAAGAACTGCTATAACTACTGCAAATGCAACCATTTTAATTTTATTCGTATAGAATAAATAAATACTTAAACCTGTCAATAAAATAAAAAATAGAGAACGTAAAGAATCAGATCGTAATAATGAAGCGCGGTCAGATTCCAAAGCAGAAACTATGAAATCTGGTAATTGTGTATCTCCACGAGAAACAAAATCAAATAGAAAAGACCCCATAAAAGCAAAAACCAAGCACAAACCTCCGGTAATTCCTAAAGCATATTTTAACGATTTCATCACATCTTGTTTGTCTCTATTCTCAGACAAGATCTCTTTTAAAGCCAAGAAGCCTAATAAAGGAATAGTAAGCTCGGCTATTACCAAAATCATTGAAACTGAACGAAATTTATTATATCCAGGGACGTAATCCAGGAAGATATCAGTAAGCCACATCATATTATGTCCCCATGCCAAAGCAAATGATAAAAGCGTACATGTAATTAACCACCACTTTAACCTTCCCTTAACTATAAAAGTACCTAAGACAAATAAAAAGCAGATAACTGCACCAATATAAACAGGTCCTGAAGTAAAAGGTTGCTCACCCCAATAGGTAGGCATTCTTTTGATGATATTTTTTGCATTTGGGACACGGTTCTTTTTTAGCACTTTATACACATCTGAATCTGCAGAAAGTTCAGAACCGGAAGCGCCTCCCATCAAATTAGGAATCATCAGATTGAAGGTTTCCATTTTACCATACGACCATGACGTCGCATAATCTTTATTTAAACCCGTAGTTTTATTGTCTTGATTCCCATCAATCGTTAATTCAGACTGACTTCGAGTACTGTATTTACCATACTCATAAGTGGTCCATATTTTCTCAATATTTGCGCCTATGGCGAGTATGGCGGCAAAAACCAAAACCATACCTATCTTAACAAACTGAGGTACTTTTTTCTCCTTAATCGCATGTACCAATTCAAAAATACCAAAAGCAATCACCATCATTAACAAATAATAAGTAATTTGAAGGTGATTGGCTCGTAACTGCAGAGCTAAAAACAAAGCTGTTATGGCTGCGCCTGATAGTAGTTTGCCTCTATAAGACATAATGATACCGGCTAAAACAGGAGCCATATATCCTATCGCATGGGCTTTGGTATTATGCCCGGCTTCTATTATAATAAACAAATAGGAAGTTAAACCAAAGCCCAAAGCTCCAGCAATGGCCAAGGGCGGAGCAACACCCATACTCAATAATAAAATATAAAAACCTATAAATGCTATGAGAACAAATGATGCTTCTTTGGGAAAATTAAATCGCACAATCTTGTCTGCAAAACGAGTGAGATTTGAAGGTGTATGATGTGAGATCTGATATGCAGGCATTCCTCCAAACATACGATTCGTCCAAAGAGCTTCTTTGCCAGTGTCTTCACGAAAATCATGAAGCTCCTTTGAAGCCCCAATATAATTAACAATATCCCCCTGATATATTTTATCCCCTTGAAAAAGAGGCGCAAAATAAACACCTGTAATAGTCAAAAAAAGCAGAATAGCTATAACATGCGGAACAATTTCTTTTTTATCAAAACTCATAACTAAAAATTTATACTCGATACTTTGATTTTAGATTAAGAAAATAATCTTCAAAAAACCTTTTTGATAAATAAGAAACAAGAATTGTTCCCGAAAACACAAAAAAGTAAAAAATAAATGTAGCTGAAATTTTATCAATACCTGCTAAAAAATCTCGAAAAAATAAGATAACAGAAAAAATCACAATCATGTGATACATATATATTCCATAGGAGATTTCTCCCAAAAGATTTAAAACACGACTCTCTAGCCTGATTATGGAATTTACGTTCATAGAAACGTTCAATATTAACCATAAAAAAAGAAAATTAATGAACAAATGAAACGCAAATGTATCATGAATAGCAGAAAATAAAGGACTGTATTCTACCAAATAATCCACAAAAAATAACCTAATAAAAACAAATGAGAACAATACAATTTGAGAAAAACGATTAAATAAAAAAAACGAAGTAAATGCTTTTTCATTATTATGAAAAACCCATGCAGCTCCTAAGGCACCAACAGCCATACTTTCAAACTGCAATTGTTTAAATACAGTAATGAAAATGAAATCCTGAAAAAAATAATGAGAAACCCAAACCAATATCCCCTTGATCAAGATGATTGAAAAAGCAACTTTAGTGATGCTCACTTTAACAAATTTCACTACGGGCGCCCAAAAAATATAAAAAACTTCTTCCACCCCAATAGACCACAAAGGTTCTAACAAATGGTGGCCAAAAAGGGGCGTCACCATAAAAGGAGCAAAAAAAACATAGTACATAATTACATCAGAAAAGGTATATGGCATTTCATAAGTAATATGAAAAAAAGAGATCAAGAAAGGGATCAATAATGTTCCTAAGAAAACAAGTAAAAAATACAAAGGCCAAATCCTTAAAATTCTCCTGAAATAAAATTTCTTAATCGAAACAGATCCTGAAAAAACCTTTTCTTTTAACAACAAATACGTAATTAAAAAACCACTCAAAACGAAAAAAAAAGCAACCGCAATCCCTCCATTATTAAAAAATGAAAATAATTTTAAATTAAATAAATCATTTTTAATTCTAATTTGTTCTGCATGATGAAAAACAACCAAAGAAGCGGCAAAAAAACGCAAAGCATTCATTCCTCTAAAATAAACAACGGATTTACTCATTTATTTAGCTTAAGAATTTCACATATCTAAAATCATCATTCACCAGCTTCTTAAAAATCGACACAAGCTCTCTGATAATCTTATTTCCTTCAAATAAAGGTTTAAAATAAACAACTGCGATTATTAGAAATACAGCGAGTGCAAACACATGTGGAACTGCGCCTTTAAAATGAAATTTTTGCATGGCTCTAAGATATAAAAATTGTGCGTCCGATTTTGAACAACATGGATTAAGAAGGACAGATGCTATTAAGACTCAAATCTATCTATTCAATTTCCTCGAAATCTACGTAATCACCTACGGACTCCGAATTAATCTTATCCTGCGAAGACTTCTTAGACCTCACATGAATCTCACCTTCTTTCTTAGGATTATCTTGTTGACCAAAACTAGAACCTCTCATGTGTTGTCCCATTTGATCTTTAAACTTATCTTGTATCTTCTTTGCAGCATAACGCATCAAAAAAGGTGCAAGTAACCTTGCTAAAACTTTAAATCCGTAATAGAATAATAATAATATTAATAGCGTCTTTATTAATCCCACAAGCATTTACTTTATTTAATCACCAAATTTACAAATCCTAAATAAAAAGAGCCCGCAATGCGAGCTCTTTTAATTTATATTAACCTTTTTTAAGATTATTTAGAAAGGAATAAGTTCCGTTCGCCATATACTTTCTTAAAGAAAGGGTCTTTTAAGTCATCTATAAAATAGATACTCTCTCCGGTAGATTTCATTTCAGGACCTAATTCCTTATTTACATTTGGGAATTTATTAAATGAAAATACCGGAACTTTTATTGCATATCCCTTTTGGACAGGATTAAACGTAAAGTCTTTCAATTTTGCACCTAACATAACTTTCGTTGCATAGTTTACATAAGGCTCTTGATAAGCTTTTGCTATAAACGGAACTGTGCGAGAAGCTCTTGGATTCGCTTCAATCACATAAGCCGTATCATTTTTAACAGCAAACTGAATATTAATTAAACCCACTGTTTTCGTTGCAATAGCAATTTTACGAGTGATCTTTATCATTTGTTCTTTCACATCATCACTAAGATCAAAAGGTGGTAGCACAGAATTTGAATCGCCAGAGTGAATACCACAAGGTTCAATATGCTCCATCATTCCGATGATATAAACATCTTCTCCATCAGAAATCGCATCTACCTCTGACTCGATAGCTTGATCAAGATAGTGGTCTAACAAAATTCTATTTCCTGGCAATCCCTTTAACAAGTTTACGACGTGATGTTGAAGATCTGCTTCATTAATAACAATCTTCATTCCCTGACCTCCTAATACATATGAAGGGCGAACCAAAATCGGAAAATTAAGCTCTTTAGCTAAATCCAAAGCTTCTTCAGCAGATTCAACGACTCCAAACTCCGGATAAGGAATATTATTTTCGGCTAACAATTCAGAGAAACGCCCTCTGTCTTCAGCTAGATCTAAAGCTTTAAAACTGGTTCCAAGAATTTTGACACCATATTTATCTAATTTTTCAGCCAACTTTAAAGCCGTTTGACCACCCAACTGAACGATAACACCCTCAGGCTTTTCCATCTTAATGATATCGTAAATATGCTCCCAGAATACAGGCTCAAAGAACAATTTATCCGCAGTATCAAAATCCGTAGAAACAGTTTCAGGATTACAGTTAATCATGATGGTCTCATAACCCATTTCTTTGGCTGCTAAAACCCCATGAACACAACAGTAATCAAATTCTATCCCCTGACCTATGCGATTTGGCCCTGATCCTAAAACAATCACCTTTTTACGATTAGAAACTACTACTTCATTTTCAGTAAAACGCTCACCGTTAATTTCGATTTCATTTTCAAACGTTGAATAATAATAAGGTGTTTGTGCTTCAAATTCAGCCGCACAAGTATCTACCAATTTGTAAACGCGGTTAATTCCTTGATCCAGTCGCTTCTTATGAACCTCCGATTCCCAACATCGTGTTAAGTGTGCAATTTGACGATCCGCGTAACCTTTCATCTTAGCTTCTAAAAGTAATTCACGCGGTAATTCATGGATACTGAACTTTTCCATTTCACGCTCCAATACAATCAAATCCTCCATTTGGCTTAAAAACCAATGATCTATTCCGGTCATTTCGTATATCGTCTTTTTAGGAATACCTATACGCATGGCATCATAAATACGGAATACACGATCCCAACTTGGGCTCTTTAAACGCTCAAGTATTTGATCTTGATTGGTCCAATATTTCGCATCAGCTCCTAAACCGTTACGACTTATTTCTAAAGACTGACAAGCTTTTTGAAGCGCTTCTTGGAAAGAACGACCGATGGCCATAACCTCACCTACCGACTTCATCTGTAAACCTAAAGTGCTGTCACAACCCTCAAATTTATCAAAATTCCAGCGTGGGAATTTAACGATAACGTAATCTAAGGTCGGCTCAAAATATGCAGAAGATGTTTTTGTAATTTGATTATATAATTCATCTAATGAATAACCAATCGCTAGCTTAGATGCTATTTTCGCAATTGGATATCCTGTTGCTTTCGATGCGAGTGCCGAAGAACGCGAAACACGAGGATTAATCTCAATGGCTACAATATCTTCTTTTTCATCAGGACTCACTGCAAACTGCACATTACAACCTCCGGCAAAATCACCAATACAGCCCATCATTTTAATGGCCATATCACGCATGCGCTGGTAAGCTGTATCTGATAAAGTCATTGCAGGAGCTACCGTAATAGAGTCACCGGTATGCACCCCCATAGGATCCATATTTTCAATCGAACAAATAATAATAACATTATTATTTTTATCTCTTAACAACTCTAATTCATACTCTTTCCAACCCAACAAAGCCTTATCAATAATGACTTCATGAATCGGAGAGGTATGTAAGCCATGTGTTAATGCTTTCTCGAAATCTTCTTTTTCGTATACAATCGTTGCGCCTGAACCACCTAATGTAAATGAAGCCCTAATACACAATGGAAAACCAAATTCCTGTGCGGCCTCTTTTCCTTCAAGAAAAGATTTTGCAATACGTTGGGGTGCCATAGGAATATCAATGGTTTGCATTAACTTCCTAAATTTCTCCCGATCCTCAGTAATATTAATCGCATCTATGTTTACCCCTACAATGTCAACATCGTGTTTAGTCCACACACCTTTATCTTCGGCATCAATACATAAATTCAATGCGGTCTGTCCACCCATTGTGGGCAATACAGCATCAATTTCAGGATGCTTTACAAGAATCTCCTCAATAGATTCTACCGTTAAAGGCTTTAAATATATATTATCAGCCACCACAGGATCTGTCATAATGGTGGCCGGGTTAGAGTTGATCAAAGTAACCTCTATTCCTTCATCTCTCAAAGATCGAGAAGCTTGGGAGCCGGAGTAATCAAATTCGCAGGCCTGACCGATAACGATAGGACCACTACCAATAATTAAAATATGATTTATAGAACTGTTTTTCGGCATTATGTATCTCTATTACTTAAGGGTAACTAAGTTAAAATTTTCAAATATATATTCATAAAAAAGGTGTTAACTATTAAAAATAGATAACACCTTATAATCTTCATCCTTGTGATGATTATCGTTTATGACGTGGTTCATCAGAAACTGAAAGTTTGTGACGTCCTTTAGCTCTTCTTCTAGTCAATACTTTACGTCCATTTACAGATTCCATGCGATCCATAAAACCGTGTTTATTTTTTCGCTTTCTATTCGAAGGTTGGAATGTTCTTTTCATGTCTCTAACTTAATGTTCTACATCTTTATTCGCGATTGCAAATATACAAATCATTTTTTATGTCTCACAAACATAAAAAAGGTTTTTTTTTGAAAGTAATAAGTTACTTTTGTGATGAACAAACCAATTAAATACATGTTTAAAGGGGAAAATAAAAAAACAGAAAAAGTCAAACTAAATAAAGTAAGCTTGAAAAAAGCTCTGAGGATATTTAAATACCTAAAACCTTATAAATCAGCATATTTACTTGGATTAATTTTTCTTTTACTATCTAGTTTTGCCTCACTCATTTTCCCAATGTTCATTGGTGAAATGATTGATGCCAGTAAAAAATCAATAGATAACATTAACAAAATGGCACTATTGTTATTTGGTTTGTTCACTTTACAAGCCATATTTTCTTATTTCAGAATTGTGCTTTTTGTCAATGTTACCGAAAAATTCCTTGCAAAACTTCGTCAAGTAACATACGAACACCTAATTCGTTTGCCTATGACTTTTTTTAATAAAAGAAGGGTAGGTGAATTAAATAGTCGAATTGCTTCAGACATCTCTTTACTACAAGAAACATTTACCACCACAAGTGCCGAATTTCTTAGACAAATCATTATTGTTATTGGTGGTACAATATTACTGGGATTTACCTCGCTTAAACTGGCAGGGTTCATGCTATCAGTATTCCCAGTAATTATAATTGTCGCAGTTGTTATAGGAAGAAAATTAAGAGCCTATTCAAAAACAGTACAAGCACACATTGCAGATTCAAATACCATTGTTGAAGAAACTTTACAAGGCATTACAAATGTAAAAGCTTTTGCAAATGAAATTTTTGAATCTCTTAGGTACAAAAACAAAACGGAAGAAATTGTAAAGTATGCCATAAAAGGTGGTAAACTTCGAGCGGCTTTTGCTTCTTTTATAATTTTGGGAATTTTTGGAACGATTGCTGCCGTTATATGGTATGGAGCAAGACTGATACATCAGGGAGACATGAGTATAGGAGACTTAACCTCATTCTTAATGCTCACTATTTTTATAGGTGCAAGTATTGGTAGTATTGCAGATTTATATGCTCAAATCCAAAAAGCGATTGGTGCTACAGAGCAATTAATGGAAATATTAGATGAAACTCCCGAAGAATATACCGAGGGTGAAATCACACATAGAATAAAAGGAGCAATTGAATTTAAAGAATTGTCCTTCCATTACCCAAATCGAGCCGACATCGAAGTATTATCAAAAATTAATCTAAGCATAAATGAGGGTGAACAAATTGCTTTAGTAGGAGCTTCCGGTGCTGGTAAATCTACTATTACACAACTGATGATGCGTTTTTACCAAAATTATTCTGGACAATTAATTATTGATAAAACTGAAATCAAATTACTTCCATTAAGCGATCTTAGAAAACAAATTGCCATTGTTCCTCAAGATATTTTATTATTTGGAGGGAGCATTAAAGAAAATATAGCATACGGAAAAACTGATGCAAGTGAAGAAGAAATTCAAGCAGCAGCAGAACAAGGCAATGCCCATACATTTATTAAAGAATTCCCAGAAGGATACGAAACTTTAGTGGGAGATCGTGGTATTCAACTTTCTGGTGGACAAAGACAAAGAATTGCCATAGCCAGAGCTATCTTAAAAGACCCTAAGATCTTAATTCTTGATGAGGCCACCTCTGCCCTAGATTCAGAGTCTGAAAGTCTGGTTCAGGAAGCATTAGATAAGTTAATGAAAGGAAGGACTTCACTAGTTATTGCACACCGTTTAGCAACAGTACGTAATGCCGATAAGATATTTGTTCTTGAAAAAGGTCAGATTGTTGAATCCGGGAACCACAAAGAGTTATCTCAACTCAAAAATGGTACTTATAAAAAACTAAGCGAACTCCAATTTCAGGCCTAAGAAACCTAAAATATCGAGATTTACCCAAAGACTTTCTATTTTAATGTAATGCTATTTGCTCCTTACCGGAACGTGAATGATTTTTTTTGTTTCAAAAAAATCTTCCTCAAAATAATCGGACAGATGTACCGTAGTCTTTCTATTTCCCCACGAAGCTAACTCCTGACCAAGGTCACCACCTTTCAAAGCAATAACGCCATTTTCTATGACATGTCTTTGCTCTTTGATGTATTTTTTCCGGGTCCATTTTACCAGATCCATCATCGGTGCTACAGCTCTTGTAATTACAAAATCAAAACTATCATTAACCTTTTCGGCACGCATGTGGTGAGCCTGAATATTCTTCAAACCTATCGCATCAGAGATTTCCTGAACAACTTTTATCTTTTTTCCAATAGAATCGATCATCGTAAAAGAAACTTCAGGAAAAAGAATAGCTAATGGAATTCCCGGAAACCCACCTCCGCAACCTAAATCCATCAACTTTGTGCCATCTTTAAAAGAGATGAATTTTGCCAAAGACAAAGAGTGTAAAACATGTCGTTCATATAGCTGATCGATATCTTTACGTGATATCACATTAATTTGTGCATTCCACTCCTCATAAAGAGGTTTCAGCTGCTGAAATTGTTCTTTCTGATCATCTGTTAAATTGGGAAAATATTTTTCTATGATCTTTAGATCAGTACTCATTTTCGTTATTTTTCAATATTTGCATTAAAAGATCACGAGCTCGAAACAACTTGGCCTTTACCGAACCTAATGGCATATTTAATTTTTTAGAAATTTCCGCATAAGTCATCTCATCCAAATAGCGCAAAATAATTAACTCACGGTAATGCGGCTTTAATCGATGAACCATACCAGTAATATGTTTGTTTTTTTGCTTTCGAATTAAATGGTTTTCGGGATCAAGACTGTTATCAACAACATCGATATTATTACAATCCTCACCTTCTTTTTGCTGATCTATAGAAATTGTTTTCTGATCTTTTTTACGAAAGAAATCAATTAAAGTATTACTAGCAATAGTTTGGATCCAAGTACTAAAGGCAAAAGAATCATCATAAGAATCTAATTTATCAAAAGCTTTGCTAAAAGTCGCTATCGTCAAGTCCTCAACATCCTCTTTACTCACAAGTTTTAATGAGAGTGTTTTCTCGACACTACTCCAATACAAAGACATCAGCTCAGAATATGCTTTCTGATCTCCAGCAACAGCATTTTGAACAAGTAAAGAGTCACGTTTCATATGGCTTTGCTTTAATCCCAATCGTGTACTTTTTTTATAAAGGTAGATAATGATAATATAAATTGAATAAGCATTAAGCTGATTTCATAAAAAGGTAGAAACCATAACAAGCCATATTCATTCGTGAATTTACACATCTTCCAATATACAATATATTGCAAACAAAACCGAAGTGTAAATACCAATAAAACCAAATGCGTATCTATCTGATAAATTAATAGAATGGGAAATAACATCCAGAAACTAAATTGAGAAAAGAAATTCATTCTAAGAAGCATCAAACTTGAAAAACGTAATCGTTTTGCTAAATGAAAGTAACTTCTTTTATCAGAGAACCACTCCAAGTAACTTTTCTGTTTATTTGAAAGAGTCATTCCTTCGGGACTTAGGCAAACATTCGTGTTTCTTGAATTAGAAGCTTCATCTACAAACAATTTTGCCTCACCTCTACTTAAATTTAAGTGCGAAAAAAAACCATTTATTGAAAAGAATAATGCCCTATCATAACCTAAATTTCTACGCTGAGCTAACAATGAAAAACCACATAGCGTACATGAAAAACTCAACAAACCTTCATACAAAGATTCATAACGCAATAAACGATTAAGAAGACCTTTTCTTTTTTCTAATCTGGAATACGCAAGTACAATCTGATTTTTAGAACTAAAAGAAGATTGCATCTTTTTTATCCACTGATTAGAAGATGGATAAGAATCAGCATCAGAAAACAATAAGGTATCATGTGATGCAGATTTAATAGCCAAAGTAATTCCGAACTTCTTACCTTTATTAAAACGGTCATTTTCTTGAATTGTGTTTGTCACAACTTTTAAATGATCATACTTCTTTTCAAGTTCTTCCAAATAATCATCTGTGCCATCCGATGAAGCATCATTTATAACTATGATCTCAAAATCAGGATAGTCTTGATTTAAAAAATAAATTAAATTACTTCTCAAATCATTTAATTGATTTTTTGAACTTACAATAACACTTACAGGCTTATAATTAACATGTTCAGATTCTTTATAAAACCATATTCTAATAAAAATAAGCACATGATAAAGCAACTGGATTAGAGTTGCTACTAAAAAAATGTAAAATAAATATTCAATAATCATGTTAATTAGAAAAATAGGGTAAATTTTCAGTGGTAAAAGTAATATTAATCCATCAATTGCATCTATAAATATGCGCTTTAGATGGACATACGTTACATTTGGATTATCTTAGCCCAAAATTTATAAAATGAAGTTCAGCTTAGAGAAAACAGATCCACAATCGCAGGCACGTGCAGGTAGTATTGAAACAGATCACGGAAGCATACAAACTCCTATTTTTATGCCAGTAGGAACTGCTGCAAGTGTAAAAGGTGTTCACCAACATGAATTAGAAAATGATATTAAAGCACAAATAATTCTAGGGAACACATATCACCTTTACCTGCGTCCTAAAATGGAAGTTTTAGAAACGGCAGGTGGGCTACATAAATTTATGAATTGGAATAAACCCATTTTAACAGACAGTGGTGGGTTTCAGGTATACTCTCTTTCTGGGCGCAGAAAAATAACAGAAGAAGGCGTGCGTTTCAAATCACACATAGATGGCTCTTACCACTTCTTTAGCCCAGAATACGCTATGGATGTGCAACGCACCATAGGTGCCGACATCATTATGGCTTTTGACGAATGTACGCCTTACCCATGCGATTACCACTATGCCAAACGTTCTATGAAAATGACACATAGATGGCTAAAAAGATGTTGTGAACATTTTGATAGCACTCCCAACAAATATGGATATAATCAAACACTCTTCCCAATTGTACAAGGAAGTACATATAAAGATTTAAGAAAAGAATCTGCAGAAGCCATTGCCTCTTTTGAAAGAGAAGGAAATGCGATTGGTGGACTATCAGTAGGAGAGCCTGCTGATGAAATGTATGCGATGACTGAAGTTGTGACAGCTGTTCTTCCAAAAGATAAACCGCGATACTTAATGGGCGTTGGTACACCAGCAAATATTCTAGAAAATATTGCCTTAGGTATTGACATGTTCGACTGCGTAATGCCTTCGCGAAATGCGAGAAATGGAATGTTGTTTACAAGTGAAGGAACTATAAACATTAAAAATAAAAAATGGCAAAAAGACTTCTCTCCTATTGATCCAAATGGTACTTCTTTTGTTGACAGCACTTATTCAAAAGCTTATTTACGCCACCTTTTTTCTGCAAAAGAATTATTAGGTAAACAAATCGCAACAATACATAACTTAGGATTTTATATTTGGCTAACAAATGAAGCTCGTAGAAGAATATTAGATGGGACATTCTATAATTGGAAAGAACAAATGGTTAAAAAATTAAGCCTTCGATTATAATTGAAAAAACTTGACAAATACATACTAAAAGAGTTCTTGGGCACATTTGCTTTCACTCTGATACTCATTTTATTAATATCAGTAGTTTTTGATATATCTGAAAAAATTGACGATTTCTATAGAAGAGAAGCGCCATTAGACGCAATAATATCGGAGTATTATTTAAACTTCATTATACACTACGGGCTATTATTTAGTGCACTATTTACATTTATTGCAGTTATTATTAGCACTTCAAAACTAGCTAACAATAGCGAAATAATTGCCATAATAAACTGTGGTCTTAGTATTAAAAGACTATTAAAACCATACCTTATAGGTGCTGCAATTATCGCTTGTATTTCATTTTATTTAAACAACTGGATTTTACCCACAACCAATCAAATACGATTAGACTTCGAGCAAGAATACATCTACTCTAAAAAAAATGAACGCTATAAGAACATCCATAGACAAATAGAACCTAACCATTATATTTATCTTGAAAGCTACAACATCAATAAACAAAAAGGCTTTCGCTTTAGTTATGAAATTTTTGAAGGGCAAAAATTAACATCAAAGTTTAAATCTGATTTTATTACTTGGGACACTTTAAAGGGAGAATGGTTGGCAGAAAACTATAATTCTAGAGAATTGAAAATAGATGGAGAAAAAATTAATAAAGGACAAAATATTCATAAAGATTTTGGATTTAGGCCCGAAGAATTAGTCTACCAAAAAAACAGCACCAATCTAATGACCTTACCAGAGCTTCATAAATTTGTAAAAAAAGAACAAATAAAAGGTGCTCAAAACATCCATTTTTACTTCCTAGATTTATACCAGCGCTATTCAAACCCATTTACCACATTTATTCTAACCTTAATCGGGTTTAGTGTTGCTATACATAAAAAAAGAGGAGGGATTGGTGTTAACCTGGTTTATGGGTTCGGATTGACTACACTATTCATTCTTTTTCAAAAAATTTCCGTCACATTCACTACAAACAGCGATTTACATCCACTAATCGCAATTATGTTACCGAATATTATATTTGGGCTTTTTGCTTATTATTTATTTCGGAAAGCAGAACGTTAAAGAACTGATTGCCAAACAAAATAATGAGATGGCCAATCCTTATATGATATTGGATTTGAAAAAATGCCAAAAAAACTTGAGCCACTTCCAGACATAGCTGCATAGTCTGCACCCAAAGCATATAACTGTTCTTTTATACCTGCTAATTCAGGATGATTTGGAATGACATAGGCTTCAAAATCATTGACCAAATCACAAGGCCAAGAATTTATATCGCTTTCTACCGTATGTTTACAAGATTTTGAAACTTTAGGTGTAACATTTGAGTAAGCACCTTTGCTAGAAACATGAATACCTGGATGAACAAGCAATAAATATTTCCCCGTTAAATCTATATTCATAGGGCTTAACACCTCACCTCTACCTTCAGCATACTGAGGCATATCATTAATAAATAAAGGACAATCACTACCTAAACTGAACGCGTACGCTTTTAATTCGTCATTTGATAGTTTCAAATCAAACATCGTATTTAACAATTTCAAAGTATAAGCGGCATCAGAAGAACCTCCTCCAAGTCCAGCACCCATAGGAATAATTTTATGTAAATAGATTCGAACACCAGGCAAAGGATGAGATTTATGAAGAAGTTTGTATGCTTTTTCACATAAATTTTCACCACCGGGAATTGGCAAACCAGAAGAAATTAATCTGCACTGACCAGGTTCTAATGAATCATCTTTAATAATTTCCAAGACATCATTAAGGGGGAACTGATAAAAAACAGTTTGCAAATCATGGTAGCCGTCAGTTCTTTTTGCAATAATTTGCAATCCTAAATTGAGCTTAGCAGGTGGAAATTCAATCATTAAATAAAGTTGTCTGAATCAAAAGTAAGAATTGTCATTATTTTTTGAGCTCAAAATCTGAAATATTGTAATTTGCAGGTCTAATTTATGACTATGGAGCGATTAGATTTTGAACAACCCATCGTTGAACTTGAAGAGCAATTAAATAAAGCGATTCAATTGGGAGAAGACAACGATGCCGATGTCACCAAAATAGTAAGTGACATCGAAAAGAAATTAAGCAAACTTCGTAAAGAAACATACGGAAATCTTACAGCATGGCAAAGAGTTCAAATCTCTCGTCATCCAAAACGACCTTATACGCTCGATTATATTGAGATGTTAACTAAAGGTGAATTCATTGAACTGCATGGAGACAGAACAGTAAAAGATGATAAGGCGATGATTGGAGGTTTGGGAAATATAGATGGCCAATCTGTTATGTTTATCGGTCAACAAAAAGGAAAAAACACCAAACTTAGACAATACCGAAATTTCGGCATGGCAAATCCTGAAGGATATAGAAAAGCACTACGTTTAATGAAAATGGCTGAAAAATTTAACAAGCCCATTGTTACGCTTATTGATACGCCAGGTGCCTACCCAGGATTGGAAGCTGAAGAGCGCGGCCAAGGAGAAGCAATTGCAAGAAATTTATTAGAAATGTGTCAACTAAAAGTCCCAGTAATTTGTATTATTATTGGCGAAGGTGCTTCTGGTGGTGCTTTAGGAATTGGTGTAGGTGATAAAGTGCACATGCTCGAAAACACATGGTACTCTGTAATATCTCCTGAATCATGCTCTTCTATTTTATGGCGATCATGGGACTATAAGCAACAAGCTGCTGAAGCGCTTAAACTAACCTCTGAAGACATGTTTAAAAATAAATTGGTTGACAACATCATTAAAGAACCAGAAGGAGGTGCACACTACAATCCTGAAGAAATTTATGATCGAGTAAGAGAAACCATAATCAAAGACATAAAAAGCTTATCTAAATTAGACCCTCAAAAGAGAATTGAAAAAAGAATAGAGAAATTCTGTAGTATGGGTGTTATAAACGAATAAAAAAAGCACCGCAATTGCGGTGCTTTTTTATTCATTATCGAAGTATTTAATTTATACGCTCTAACTGAAGATCCATATTAATAGGTAATTCAAAATCTGAACCTAATAAATCTAATATAGCAGATGCTTCTGATGGGAAATCAAATGCGTCAAGAGACATATAAAGAACACCTTTTAAATAAGCGGTATTCTCTGTTATACTAACAACCTCGTATACTTGTTCTAATCCTGTCGTCGAATCAGTAAAAACCAGTTCCTCATCATCATCTTGCAAAACCCAACTCCCTTGAGTCTCAAGGTCTATAGGCACTGAAGGAATTGGCAATACACCCAACACAGTCTCTTCTTCAGTTGAAAAAGCCAAAATACCTTGATAAGTATAATCAGCATAATTTAAAATAAATGCGCCTGCATCTACTGCTTCACCAGCTAATGTAATTTGATTTCCTGCTAAAGCTAAAGCAATTTGAATTGTTATATCATCAATCATATCTGTGATAGGAGAAAGATCAATACTAGCTTCATACTCTAAGAGTGAAATACGCCATTCACCATCAAATTGCGAAGCAATAGAATAATCGCAACTTCCATCATCCGTATTTGCATTGGCATCATAATTATATGCTGATTCATCTGTACATCCTTCAATTACTGCTATACATGAACCATCGTCTTCTGTTGCATTGGGATCATAATTAAAAGCTGTTTCATCTGTACATCCCGGTATACTGGAAACACCATTCTGATCATCATCTTTATCACAAGCAGTGAAACATAGACTCAAAACAAGCGTTAAGACTCCTAAATACTTTTTCATCATTTTTTTTTTTTAGTTTTTCAAATATATAAAAAAATCTAGCGAGACAATTATTTCGACTAATTGTCAAAAGATATGTTCAATTAATTATGAACAGTTTAAATAAATACCTGAAAAGATGTTAAATTTGATATTCAATATTTAAACACCAGTTATCATGGCTAAAACTTCACCCCGAGCTTCAAATAACCCCTATAAAAAAAAGGGTAGTATTATTGGATTGGAGCAAGGTAAAATTCCTCCACAAGCTGTTGAGCTTGAAGAAGCCGTCTTGGGTGCCTTAATGATTGACAAAAATGCCTTAAACGAAGTCATTGATATTCTAGAATCTGAATGTTTTTATAAAGATGCTCACCGCGAAATTTATTCAGCCATAAAAACGCTTTTTACGGAATCACAACCCATCGACATGCTTACTGTATCGACGATGCTTCGTAAAAATGGAAAATTGGAACTTTGTGGTGGTGATTACGGAATTGCAACTCTCACTCAAAAAGTAGCCTCATCTGCTCACATAGAATACCATGCACGTATTATTGTTCAAAAACATATTCAAAGATCTTTAATACGGGTTTCAAGCGAAATTATTCACGATGCTTACGACGAAAGTAGTGATGTACTTGACCTTTTGGATAAAGCAGAAGGCAAGCTCTTCGAAATTGCAAATGGAAACATCAAAAAAAATTACGACTCAGCACAATCTCTTGTAAAAGAAGCCATAGAGCGTATTGAACACATTTCTAAACAAGAAGGCCTAAGTGGAATTGCTTCAGGCTTTAACAAAATTGATAATATAACTGCCGGTTGGCAACCCTCAGATCTAGTAATTCTGGCAGCACGACCAGGAATGGGTAAAACAGCTTTTGTTTTATCTATGGCCCGAAATATTGCGGTAGATGCTAAAGCTGCTGTTGCTATTTTCTCTTTGGAAATGTCATCTGTTCAATTAATCACACGTTTAATTTCCTCGGAGACTGGTTTATCATCTGAAAAACTTCGTAAAGGAAAACTTGAAGACTACGAATGGCAACAATTACATGCTAAAATTAAGAAAATAGAAAAAGCACCTTTATTTATTGACGACACACCTGCGCTATCTGTATTTGATTTAAGAGCAAAATGTCGCAGATTAGTTGCTCAACATGATGTAAAAGTTATTATTATCGATTACCTACAATTAATGACTGCGGGTGGAGACAATAAAGGAAACCGTGAACAAGAAATTTCTACCATTTCTAGATCATTAAAAAGTATTGCTAAAGAATTAAATGTTCCAGTTATTGCTCTTTCACAATTAAGCCGTGCTGTTGAAACTCGTGGCGGAAGTAAAAGGCCTTTACTTTCTGACCTTCGTGAATCTGGTGCAATTGAACAAGACGCAGACATCGTTAGTTTTATATTTAGACCAGAATACTATGGTCTTACAGAATGGGATGACGAGGACGGAACCCCTTGTGAGGGTCAAGCTGAATTCATTATTGCAAAACATCGTAATGGTGGTTTGGAAAACATACGTTTAAAATTTACAGGCCATCTAGCCCAATTCTCCAACTTAGAAATGGATACAGAATACGAAACAGAATTTATCTCTAAAATGAATACCAACGACGCTTTTGGCGACACTAATGAAGATGCTTATGATGATTCGCCCTTTTAGTCTACTCTTCATTTTTATTCTATACTCCTTTTCTCTTAAGGCCTCACACATTCTAATCCCAATGGATGAGGACACTCAAAAAGACCACTTAAAAGCCTATGGTATAGCTTTTTGGACACTAGAAAATGATCTAACAGTAGACTGGTTATTGAATTATAGAGGCGGAAGTTTTCTGATTGGAAATCAAACTGAAATTGAAAAAGAATGTATTGTTAGAGGTGTATCTTATGAAATAATTACTAACGCATACAAACAGCAACTACAAATAGAATTAGCAAATCCAGAAAGTAATACAGATATTATAAAACTGGAAAAAGCCCCAAAAGTTGCCGTTTATTCTCCAGAAGGAAATTTACCATGGGACGATGCAGTAACAATGGTTTTAACTTATTCTGAAATACCATACGACATCATTTACGATGAAGAAATATTATCTGATTTACTCCCAATGTACGATTGGATTCATTTACACCATGAAGATTTTACAGGGCAATATGGTAAATTCTACGCTTCATTTAAAAATGCGCCATGGTATATAGAACAAAAAAGAAACTTTGAGGCTGACGCTAATAAATTAGGTTATTCAAAAGTATCTAATCAAAAACTTGAAGTTGCGCTTAAGATAAAAGAATTTCTTGCCGGTGGTGGATTCTTATTTGCCATGTGCTCAGCAACTGACAGCTATGATATTGCACTAGCATCAGAAGGTTTAGATATATGCGAACACATGTTCGATGGTGATCCTATGAATGCTTCGGCTCAACAATTACTTGACTTCAATAAAAGTATTGCTTTTAAAGACTTTCAGCTTATAACAAATCCTAACGTTTACGAATTTTCTGATATCGATGTGACACGTGGTAGAAAAGTACCTAGAAATCAAGATTTCTTCACATTATTTGAATTCTCTGCCAAATGGGATCCTGTGCCAACCATGCTCTGCCAGAACCATAGCCAAATCATAAAGGGTTTTATGGGGCAAACGACTGCATATAACAAGGATTTAATAAAATCTGATGTTCTCATTATGGGAGAAAACAAAAGCGCGAATGAGGCAAAATACATTCATGGTAAACTAGGAAAAGGTATGTGGACATTTTATGGCGGCCATGACCCTGAAGATTACCAACATCGTGTTGGGGATCCCCCTACTGAACTTGAACTCCATCCTAACTCAGCAGGATATAGGCTTATATTAAATAATATTCTTTTCCCAGCGGCAAAAAAGAAAAAACAGAAAACGTAATCTATTATCGGAAAATATTAAAAGAGCCTTTTTGATTTCTACCATCAAGTAACTCAATAGTGTAATGATATATACCATTAGGACAAGACTCAGCTTCAGACATATCTTTACCATCCCAACAATAATCTCCGGTTGTTTCATCACATAATTCATAATGGGTTGAAGTGTATACCATTTGACCCCATCGGTTATATATATGAACACGAACATTGGTAACATCATCACCAAGATCAACAAACCAATAATCATTTACACCATCATTATTCGGCGTAAACACATTTGGCACAAAACAATCTAAAACATTAATGTTAATTTCTTGACTAAACTCATTAGAACAATCATCACTTACATCGATGGTAAAATTATAATCAAAAGGAAAATCTGTAGCAATATCAAAATTCATTGAATTAGAATACAATATCCCATCTAACAGCCACTCTATATCATACGCTCCAATACCACCAATAATAGAGACTTCTGTTGTGACTTGATCATCTACACAAACCTCTATATCGTTGAAAGTAGTAGAAACAATTAAAGGGTCTTCAGGTTCTAAAATATATGTGAATATTTCAGCAGAAACTTCTGAATCACATAAATCAACAGCACTAAATGTATAGGTTCCAACATTTTCAGGTAAAATAGTTAATTGCTCCTGATTTGAATAAAGACCACCCTCATAATGCCACTGAGCTTCGATTGGAAATATACCACCACTAAAATATGGATCAATAACAATCGCATCATCTCCAGGACAAAAGGCTGTATCAGATGGAATATCTACATATAACTCCAAACGATCAACAAAGTTAAAAGTATAATCACGTTCTTCTTCAGTACATCCATCAGAAATAGTCGTTGTTACTACAAGGTCTTCCATACCTTCAGCAATACCATCATATAATGGAACAATTGGAATTGTAACTTGAGTTTCGCCAGCCGGTATAATAACCTGATTTCCAATACCTTCATAATCTACACCACTTTCAGCAGTTCCTGAAACGACATAATCAATAACAGAATTTGTATTGATTACATCTGTTAATTCAAATACGATTTCGCCATTCATACATCCTTCTACAAGAGTAGAATCATTTCCAATAAATGGAGAATATTCACTTTCTTGATTAACAGATATACCTACGGAGCTAAAACTATTTTCTGATAAGAATACACCTGAATTTAGAATTCCATCTGCGACATCTGCAATTGCAAGTTTTATGTGGTATGTCTCACATGGGACTACAGATGCAGTAGCAATTAAAGGTACAGTAAAACCATTAAAATTAATCTGATCTAAACCAGTATTACCGTTAAAAAATACAGAGTAGTCCTCCCAGTTAGGATCAATATCGTCACAAGGAGTAGAATCCCCACCAGATGGTGTACCAGAGTTAATAGTGTTGATAATTACTGGTGAATCAGTAAAAGAAGTTTGAGCCTCATTCTCAGGAACTAAAGCAAGATTTATAGCATTATTACTAAATGGACCGTTGATGCCTGGCCCTGATAGAAAAAACCCAAATATATCATTAAATTGACTACAAGTATAACCCGTATATTCTAATGAGGCAAAAACATACTCAAAAACAATTTCATCAGAAGTTGTCTCAAAGTCAAACTCAATGATAATTAAATCATTTAGATTAGTAGCTGTAGCACCTACAATTTGAAGTTGCTGAGTTAAATCTGCATCTATACCAGCTCCACCTTGTAACTCATTAAAAGTAGTAGGATCAGGAACTATTGAACTAGCCCCTCCAAGCAGTCCTCCAGTTGCCATTACAATACCTGAAGGAATATCAATATTTAAATCATCTCCTTCAAAATAGCCAGTTGAACAATCAAAACCAGATAAAGTAGCGTTTGAAAATACAACACCATCAACCAAATAATTAATCAATTGATCGGCGTTATCATTACAATCCAAAGATATCTGTGCATCAAGGGGACTGCTAAATAGAAAAAATAATATGATACTTAAAGTTAGATATAACCGATTCATAATAAAAAAATTACTTTGTAATTCAATACCTTAGAATTACGAAACATACACAAGGTTTATGTCAAAAATTAGACCAAAAACAAATAAATAAAAAATTCTACATAAACTCATCAAGGACATCTATCACAAACATAACAATTTTCAATCTTTTTTCATGAATAAAATAAGTTTTATATCTAATTCTAAAGAAATTAAAAAAACACTAAAATAAAAATTGATATAGACAAAAAAAGCCCCACTACAAAAGTAGTAGGGCTTTTAAAAAGGGCGGCGACATACTCTCCCGATGTTACTCAGTACCATCTGCGCTGATAGGCTTAACTTCTCTGTTC
>Ga0066605_10000777_pt1 | contig 21192 bp, 14 predicted proteins | sample SaaInlLV_DNA_10m_FD_60385 | JGI IMG/M metagenome (GOLD analysis project Ga0066605, IMG submission 60385) | Marine microbial communities from expanding oxygen minimum zones in the Saanich Inlet - SI075_LV_DNA_10m | ecosystem: Environmental > Aquatic > Marine > Unclassified | place: British... | reverse complement strand
GAAGCAACTCATTTGTTTTTTGATGTGTTTCTTTAGCGATGCACCTTAACCCCTTGTCAAATGCTTCGCCATTATCTCTTTATCATTGCCTTTGTGTCCTCGTGCGAGTTGATGCATGCACAATACACGGCCATTCCTGATGAAAATTTTGAAGTTGCCCTCATCGCCTTAGGACTCGATGCGGGAGAACCAGATGGCCAGGTTTTGACTGCTAATCTTGCTGAAGTCGATGATCTGAATGTCAATGATGCAGGCATTTCTAACTTAACGGGATTGGCAGGGTTTGCTGCGTTGGAACGGCTGCACTGCGCTGGAAATGAGTTAGATGCCGTTGATCTCACGGCCCTTCCTTTGCTGTACTACTTGCACTGCAATGATAATAATTTGACGAGCTTGGACTTTTCTATGAATCCATTGATGCGTACCATATTGTGCTCGGGTAACCAGCTTGTTGCAATTCCGACTGATAACTTACCTGTGCTGCGTCAATTCGCATGCGGCAATAATGTCATCACATCCCTAGACGTCTCGAACAATCTTGAACTCGATGGTCTATTCTGCCAGGAAAATGGTCTCACTGAGTTGGATTTAAGTGTCAATACAACGCTCGAGTCATTGCGTTGCAATGACAACGCATTGATTGAACTCGACTTGAGTGCATGTGTGGAGCTAGAAACATTTAATTGTTCGAACAATTTTTTGACCTGCCTGAACCTCAATACTGGCATGCAAACCCAACTTGAATACGACGATGAGAAATTTCAGGCCATGGGCAATCCTGAGTTGACATGCATTGAAGTCTTTGATCCCGAGTGGGGTGCGGCGAACCTTGCGCCATTTTTTGATGGGGCGGTGGGTTTTTCAGATCAATGTGAGAATGCCTGTTCGACACAAGCCAGCAGTATTCAGCCGATTCAGTTCGAGAATCGATCCCTTGTCAAGGTGATGGATTATCTGGGACGGGAGGTGCCTGTGACCTTCAATACGCCGCTGATCTACCTTTTTGACGACGGTACTGTAGAGCGCATTTTTCACAGGAATTGACTACCGCTAACGATTGTTCGCTGGAACAGTTCAATACGCAACGGATCAAAAAATGAGGCAACAAAAAAGGGCAGCCTGGGCCGCCCTTTGGTGCGAATGGAATTCGATCTTATTTGGTAACCGTCGTGGTCGTTGGGCAGTAGATGCCAAAAGTCAGACCGTTGATCAAACCGTCGATGAAGGTATGAGAGGTTGTGACCGCGTAGTTTGCGCTTCCACCAGACATGGTGTGAGGGTTCGATGTCGCAATTGGAACCAAACCAGCGATGACAAAGTGGTTTTTCTGTTTGATTTGCACACCTGTTTGAGGTCCATTGCCAACCAAATACGAATGTGTGTAGCACGATGAAAGCATCATTGCCATCGCGCCCAAAAAGAGAATCTTTTTCATAACGTAAATAAATTATTTGCGCAACTTAGGTCAATATTTCAAATTGTTGATTCACCCTCTGATGAATTTCTTCACAGCCTTGTGCCCTGCACATCCTTCGCTCGCTTCAAACTCCTTCTGAGCCGGAGGGCGCATCGCTGCGCTGGATGGTCGTTACTGCCCGGAAAATTGCTTGTAAAGCGTTGGGTGTGATTGAAAATTTCGGTCTTGCGGTGCTGTCAATCAAGCAACCGGTCACGCGCATGTTTCGCTGTAAAAAGAGAGCAAAATCAACAAGTCAGAGATGCTCACCATCCCATCGTCATTGAGGTCCGCGGTGCATTCTGACGTGCAGCCAAATTCAGCCAAGAGAAACAAGACGTCCGCCACGGTAACTGCCAAGTCGCCGTTGATGTCTCCGGGACAAGCGCAGGGTTCGCAAGTCCCGTCGTTGTAGTTCGCCTCGGGATTGAAATTGCACGCCGAGGCCGTGGTGCAGCCCGCCTCGCAATCGCCAAGGATGTTCATGTCCAGCCAATCCAGGCGGTCGTCGATCCAATTTCGCATGAAATCCAACTCCTCTTCATAGGTGTCTCCCACAAAGGAATTGGGCCAAACCCATTGCCCAAGTCGTGGCCAGCGAGCGTGGTCGCGTGCGCTGGCATCTCCCAGCAATGTGACCAACGAATCAATGGTGCTGTGAATGCTCTCATTGCTCCAGGCATCCGATCGGTATTCTTCCCAACGGCACCGCGTCAAATCCCGGTAGGTGGGATCTTCCAACATTCTCTCCCCCCAAAAGGGATTGGTGTTTCCGCAATCGGTGTTCACTTCAAATCCTTCGGTAATGGCAGCTTCGCAGTAGTTAGCGTTGCCCAGGCTGAGGTTGTAGTCCCACCAAGGTCCCATCACAATTTTGCCTCCGTTTGAATCCTTCTGTTTGAAGAAATACGTGCTCAGTCGGTAGCCATCGATGTTTTTGGATAACTCATTGATCAAATACAGGTCGATGAAGGAGTAAACATCAATGAAGGGCATATAGCCAAGCTCCGGGTCTGAAAAATCCGGTCCTGCAAGGGCATCTTCGAAAGTGGTAATGTGATCTTCGATGTAGGCAATCTGAGGCGCGTTGAGTTCATCCATCTCTGGTTTGTGAAACTGCACGTACAAGTTATCTCCTGCCACAGTGGAGTAGGGCGATTGCCAGCCACCGCTGAAGTCTCCTGTGAATTTGTCGATCTTGAGGATGTAACCACCTGTGAGCTCATTGCCTTCGACGTCCTCGGGCAAAAGGGTGGCGATGTCCACGCGGTTTTCGTCGCGCTTGATGTTTTCCATCAGCATGTATACGCCTCGGTAGTCGCCATTGATGAAAAGCTCGCAATAGCGCCGTCGTGGGGTGTAGCGGTTCAATTTTTCGCCCAGTTCAAAGACCACAGCATTGCGCATCAATGTCTTGTCTGTGTATGGGCCATGAAGGATCCAATCATTTTCTTCAGGCATGCCGAGCAGCGATACGTTGTTGTTCTGACCTTCTGCGTCTTGGGTTTCCAGCGCATACGACTTCTTCGGAAACATTTGTGACGAGGACCCGCGGATTTCGATGGAAATGAGGCCGTCGTAATCGTTTGGGGAATCGCCGAGTTGATTGAAGCCAGAAGCATTATTGATGATGGCCATGTTCGCCACAATCCGGGGGTCATCTAGAATTGGACCGTCGGATGTCAATTCCACAATCGGCAGATTGGATTCTCCAAAGTAGATGCACGAACCGTCATCTTCGGTTGCATCAGGCAGGTAGTTGAGCGCCTCAGAATTTGTGCAGCCTGTCACTGCGGCACATGTTCCATCTGTTGTGCATTGACCAAAGCAAGTGCTGACGGAAGTATCCGTTTGAATGTTGTCGAGCATTCGGTCGTTGTAATTTTCGGGGTGGGCGCACTCCAAGCCCGCAATGTTTTCCTTGCAACTCCAATCCAAGCAATTGCCGTTCAAAAAGGTGTAATAACCTGTAAATCCATTGGGCACAGGGATGGTTACGGTCCATGTCCCATCGCCGTCTGAATCGGTCATGGGATGATCACCGGCCACTCCAAAGAAGCTTCCTCCCGCGACAAAAACACCGGTTGGCGAGACCGTCTCGTTTGTCATGTTGAGGTTGAATGTGACGTCATGCACATCTGAAGTCATGGGGTTGAACCATGCGGGGGGTGTTTCAAGGCCAAGCCCACTCGCCGTCGTACCCACCATCAAAAACGGCCGTGCGGTCAAATCGGATGAGGTCGGATTGACATTGTGCAATTCGATGGACAGGGTGTTCTCACCTTCGACCAAAAGACCAGCAAAGTCAAAGTCGAACATTGGAGGAATTCCTCCTGCATAGAGAACCGCTTCGTGATCCGTCGCGAGGTTTTGGTTCCACGCGATGAACGCTCCTGTAATTCCGGCATTGCCTCGTGCAATTTCAGTGCCATTCAAATAGGCCACGAATCCATCATCATAGTCCATGAAGAAATCGACGTCCAGCCAGAAGTCGAGATTCTCAACTTGAAACGTATGGCGCAAGTAGAGCGAAGGGGTGGGGGAGACTATTGTGGCGTCATCTCCATCGCCGTAACCAAAGCCGGATGGCCCCTCGGGCCATGAGTCGTCATTGAATTCGGGAGTGTTCCATTCTGCGTTGGGCTGACCTGTCGGGACGAGGTAACGCCAGGATGTACCGTCCATCACCACCGCTTCCCAGTGGTCGATATCTTGCTGGGCGTTCATCCCAATGGTTGTGCTGAAAACAAACCAAAAAAAGACAATTGGTTTGGGGAGGATAACCTGAGGTATTCGGAACATGCCTAAAGATATTGAACCCTAGTCGGAATTGACCTACAAAAGAGATGCGAGACTTTGTTGCCCATTCCCTTCATTCGGCGGTTGGTGACATCTTACCTTTCCCGAATGGAAACAAAAGAACCTGGTCGCATGCGCCACGCATTGCATTATTTCGTTGAATTCCTCGTCATCCTGCTGGGCATTTCAGTTTCTGTCTTTATTGAAAAAGACAATGCCCGAGTGTACAAGGAAGAAATCAAAGATCAAAGCCTCACGCGGATTCTGCAAAACATCGCACAGGACAGTACGGACTTAGAATTCAATATTTATTTCCATTCTGTCGGCGCAGCTGCATGCGATTGGATGGTAAGCCATCGGTCGGATTATCAGCAGTTCCACCCCGACACGGTGGGCAAGCACTGCTCGCTCTGCTTGCAAGCCAATACCATTTTTGTCGACAACCAAGAGGAATACAGGGGGTTGCAGAACTCTGGTCTCATCGAATTGATTGAGAATGACAAGTTGGCGAATGCGCTACAGCTGAAATATGTACAACATGAATTTTTACGTCAATTGGAAAAAGAAATTGTTGAGCAATGCGTGGAGGCGATGCCATCATTCTATGACAAATTCGAAGCACCGGAGAATTTTGAGCGTTTTGACGGTTTCGTGGTTCAACGACGCTGGATGGGCGGTACGTTGGAGTCCTCTTGGATCGAACGATTTATTGATATCTCATCCATGCGCGGGTTTTATCGCATGCAAATGGAACATTGCTTGAGAAGTGATGCCGAGTTAAAAGCTTGGATTGAAGCGGAAATTGATCAGTAAAAGAGGAAGTTGGGCATGGGGGTGCGCATCAAATCCGACAAGTGTCATAGAATTGTTAATTCTGCAGTGAATGCATGTACGCCAATCAAAAGGCACTTTCTTTGCACCCGTGAATAGCAAACAGTCCTTAATATCCCGCCTTTTCAGCTCTCTTGGGCTGGTCCTGTGGATATCTGTGATGGGGCTGCAGAGCTTTCATGAATGGACACATCATGCTCTGCATCATGCGTCCGCGCATCACACGCATTGTGGTCACCACCATGGTCACGTTTCAATAGCTCTGCCGCTTGGCGAAGCTGTCGCAGCGCATGACGCATGTAAATTGTGTGATTGGGATTGGTTGCCTGCAGGATCGATTGACTCAAAATCTTTGCAAGGGCTGTCCATGCAATGGTGCGAGCAGCTGAAGTTAGGTTCGGAAGAATCGGGGCATTGTCCTCAACACTGCAACGAATCAAAAAGCCACAGAGGACCGCCGTGGAAAGCGTGAGTTGACCGACCGCTTTTTTTCATTTTTCCTCTTTTTCTAATGCGTGCAATTATTCCTGCTCTTAAAGTTGGAGTTTGCAGGTGTGGAGTGAAATGGTGGCTTTGTGGTTTCTTTTTCCTCGTTGCAAACGCAACGTTGGTCAAAGCGCAAAAGGTTTCCTTTTCAGAAATCAACGGACACATACTTCGTACAGAATCGCAGATTCCGGTGCAAGGTGTATTCCTAGTGGCTTGGCCTTGCGGCGAGACCACTGTGACCGATCAATTTGGTTTTTACCAGATCGAATGTCCGTTGGGCATTGATTCCATCACTTGTACAGCTTCATTTTTCGAGACGCAAACCGTCCTTTTGGGGACAGGTGATCATTTGGACATTTGGTTGACCCCTCTTGAGGTGCAGTTGGACCTCGTGGCAATCGAATCTCTGCGGTCTCCCGAACCTGAGGCCCAGCGGCTTGTAGGCGGGGATTTGATGCAGGAATTGGATCGCACTCCGGGCCTGCAGAGCCTCGATTTGGGGGATGCCATGATGCAACCGGTGGTCCGGGGCTTACTCGGCTCTCGCGTGGCATTGCTGGAAGATGGCGTGCCACAACAGGGAGGACGATGGGGAGCGGACCATGGTGTTTTGGCCGATCCGGTCTTGTACGGGTCCATGGAATGGATTCCAGGCGGAGGTCACCTATGGTTGGGACCGGAATCGGTGGGTGGAGGGTTGCGCCTGACCTCACCAAAACCAAGTGAAGATCTCGGGGCTGAGACCGCAATCGGCATGTCTTTTCGGCAGGGTGATCAACGCGTGAAATCGCACGTGCTGCACACCGTCAAGAAAGATGGTCGGTTCTGGTACATGGGCCTTTCGGGATCCGCATTTGGAAATCAGAACATTCCACAAGCATCTTTCAGTTACCTCGGCCGCTCGTATGCATTGTCCGACCGCATGCTTCCCAATACCGCAGGTCGATCCATGCACGCGACAGCGGGATTGGAAAGGATGGCGCCGAAGGGCAGAAAGATGGACAGCTCCATTCGAATCTCGGACGTAGTACAGGGTCTGTTTTCAGGTGTTGTTGGCGTGCCTCGTCAGGGCGATTTGGAAGCAGAATCCCAGACCTACCGGTCGAGAATTCCACAACAGCATGCAACCCGTGTTCAGGCGACAGCCAACTGGAAAACGCCGGCCAATTCAATGGGGACTTTTCATTCGATGAAGGCATCGGTGGCTTGGAATCGGCGATTGGAACTGGCTCCGCCTCATGCTCACGGTTGGGGTCCTGAGCCTGATTCAAACCTGAGCCTGTCATTGGAAGAATGGACGGGGTTTTTGGAGACGGCGCGGCGCGGCCCTCATGGCACTTGGGGGATGCAAATGGAAGGTCTGGTGGTGGCCACTTCTGGATGGGAATTCTTGTTGCCCAGTCATCGCCGGCTGCGGTGGTCTGTTTTGGGAGAAAAAACGATTGGACGCCACCAACTCGGCCTTCGGGCTGATTTGGTGGGCACCGATCAGATAGGTCATACAGAGCCTTTGTATAATTCCGAAGGCACGGTTGTGGGGCTGGACGAACGAGCGGAAGCTATGCAGCGCCTGATTCCAGGTGGCATGGCTTCTTGGTTGGTCAAGCTAGAGCCCGAATCATCCGATTGGTCTGGCACCGCTTCTGTTTCTGCCTATACACGCGCTCCGAGCAATTATGAATTGGGCGCTCACGGAATCCATCACGGAACCTTTCGATTCGAACAAGGCAATGCGGCTTTGCAATCGGAGAAGGCAGTTGAAGTGCGTTTTCAGGCCATCTCGGAATCAACGAGCGAAAAACTGAATTGGCGCGTCCAGGCCTTTTCGGCGCTGCATCGCGATTTCATCGCGCTGGCCCCCAGCGGAACCTTCGCTCCCATTTCGCATGCGGGCCAGGTTTACATTTTCGAGGCGGTGAATGCCTTTCGCACTGGCTTGGAGGCATCCTTGAAAACGACAAAGGGCGCTTGGTCGGCATCTGCTGATGGCGCTCTTTTGGGGCAATGGGACGTAGCGACGGGATTGGGTCTTCCATTCACAACACCTGCGCAAGTGAATGCCACCATCGGCCGAAGCCTGCGCGAAAACCACCACTTGACTGTTTCATGTCGTGGCATTGCTGATGCAACACTTACGGCACGAAACGAAGCACCCACGGAAGGAGTTCTTCTGTGGGGATTGGGCTGGAGCCTGGCACGAAATGCCGGCACCTGGTCCATCAATCTGCACAATGCATCCAACACTGCATGGCTGGATCACACAAGCGCTTATCGTGCTTTGGGTCTCGTCGCACAGGGTCGATGGATGCAAGTCAGCTTCACCACTTCGGTGAGGCAACGAACCAAAATCAAATAACAATTTATCGTATGAATTTTTCTATTTCTAACTCCCTTATGTCCTTGTCCGGTGCAGCTATTTTGTTTGCATCTTGTGGCAAGACAGATACTGAACTGCCCACCGTTTGCACAGAGCTCGGAAGCGAGACAAGTGTGCTTGCCGACGAGATTGAGGCCATCGCTGGAACAACTGTCACAATCACGGATGTCTTCTGCGACAACGAAGAACTCAGTGAAGTTCGCTGGGACATCCACAATGCTGCGGATCATGCGCACGAGGAAGGGGAGTCCGACGAAGGATTTGTCTTGCACAGTGGAACAGAGTGGGAAGTGCTAGAAACGACTTCATTGACTGGAACGAGCAATGCGAGTTCCATTGCGTTGGACATTCCGCTCACGGCACGAGGCGTTTGGGACGTCGTTGTATCGCTGGTTGATGAGGCCGGCAATGCGGGACCCGACGTGGTAACCCAGTTGCACATTGAAAACGAGCACCTTCCTGAATTCACGCTGAGTGAAGTGGATGGTGTTGACCCCGGGACGTGGGCGGGAGAACCTGAATGGAGCACGGGCGATTCGATTACGTTGTCCGGAATGGTGAAGGATGCCGATGGCGTTGTAGAAGCGTTCATTTCCCTCGTGAGGGAAGAGGATGAAACAGCTATTTGGGAGTTAAGTCTGGAACCGAATGATGTCATGGAGTTGCAGTTTATCGTTGATGCGGTGATCCCAGCAGACGCCCAAACAGGCGAGTATCACCTCGAAATGACCGCAACGGACGCAGCTGGAAATGCCATGGAGACAGGCTTCCATGTTGAAGTTGAGTAATCACGCGTCTTAACGCTGTCCGCAGCATTCTTTTCAAAAGCTTCTCTGTCCAAATGGGCGGGGGAGCTTTTTTTTTGCATTTTTCGAAAAGCTAATTCATCCTTATGCGCATTCCACTTCTGCTTTTCAATTGCCTTTTGTTTGTTGGCGCTTCGGCGCAGTATTCGATGCCGCACGAGGATTCTCCGCATGAAGGAACGTGGCTGCAATGGCCACATAATTATACCTATGGTTCGGGTGCCGAAGATGTCGAGGCGAGTTGGGTGGACATGACCAAGGCCCTTGCGGTGGGGGAGCGTGTGCACATCATCGCCTATGACGCCAATCAGGTTGCGCACATCACCAATGTGCTTATGAATGGTGATGTGGACATGGCGCAAGTTGACTTTCAGGTTTGCCAAAACGACGACTTCTGGGTGCGCGACAATGGACCCATTTTTGTGCAGGATGCGTCGGGAGAGTGGTTGATTTTGGATTGGGGATTCAATGGGTGGGGAGGCGATACGCCATATGCACTTGACGACGCCGTGCCCTCGATTATTGCAGAAAACATCGGTATAGCATCCATCGATTTGAGCGCTATGGTATTGGAGGGTGGTGCGATCGAAGTGGACGGGCAGGGAACCTTGATGGCAACCCGTTCGTCCATCACAGGCGACGACCGCAATCCCGGATTGACAGAAGCAGAAATAGAGAACTACTTGAGCCAGTACCTCGGGGTGCAACAAATTATCTGGTTGGATGGTCAGTTTGGAGGTTCGGAGGACATCACCGATCAGCACATTGATGGCTTTGTCAAATTCGTGGGGAATCACACGTTGGTGACCATGAATGATGCGGACCTGGCATACTGGTACGTGAGTGCCACGGACCGAAACATCATTGACCAAGCATCAAATTTGGAGGGCGTGCCGTACACGCGGGTGGAGCTCCCATTGACGCAATATCCGGTGCAGACCACGTGGGGACAGAGTGTGGGCTTTCGCAGCAGTTACGTCAACTTTTATGTAGGCAACGATGTCGTCTTGGTTCCAGAGTATGACGATCCACAAGATGAAGTCGCGCTTGAAATCATTCAGGATCTCTATCCCAACAGGACCGTTTTGGGCATCAATTGCCAAAATATGGTGCTATGGGGCGGAATGGTGCACTGCGTGACCCAGCAGCAACCGCTTGGCTCGGGGCCCATGACCTTGCCCGAGAATTCGTCTTCGCAGGTTCACGGGAGGTGCATCAAACGAATTGATTTGAGTGGCAGGGAGATTGAGCAGGCAATTCCGGGTCAGCTGCACATTCAGTTATTTGAAGACGGTTGGGCACGAGTTGTGGTTCAAGGCGATTGAAGTTGGACTTTGTCTGCTCACTTGTTCGGATTGAGCATTCCCCATGAGCGCGCCATTTCAATTGCATTAAATTTGCCGTAAATAATGCGCGGCTTCATTTTCCTCTTACTTTTATTGTTCGCGCACAACAGTCAAGCCCAATCCCAAACATTGAGGGTGGTCGCGCTTGAGGGATTGCCGCTTCATGCTGCGCCTTCCGGCGACTCCGATGTGCTTGCTTTGGTGCCCTACGGCGCTCAAGTCGTTGGCGAAGCCGATGTGCACGAGCGAGAGGTGTTGGACGGACTCACCGGATTTTGGGTTGCTGTATTCCACGAGGGTAAATCAGGTTTTGCTTTTTCAGCGCATTTGCTTCCTGCGATTCGTCCCATCGCGGAATGGGAATTAAAAGGCTCGAAAGAGTGCATCGTTCTTCCGCGGTCCCGACCGCACGAAGCGTTTGAGCCCGAGCTGAGACCAAACACGTTCCAAGCCAACTTTTACCGCGGTGATTATTTCTGGTACGGCATGCAAGTGAGCGATAGTGCTGTGGTTATCGACCCGATTGAAGTGGTCGTTTCGCATTATTCATACACGGCAGAGCGCGTGGGTGATATGCCCGATGATTATCGGGAAACGGCATTTTTTTATGAAGCAATAGGTCCTAACGTTTATGATCAATTGCTGGTTTCGAAGCAAATGATGCCTGAGGTTGTCCGCGCATCAAACCCGACGAAAACATCTTTGGTGCAGCACCCCTATCCCGATCCTTCTCATGGCGTTTCTGTCGTCTTCGAATCTGAAGATCGGACGTATAGCTTGGAATCTGCTCTATCCCCTGACGGTAATGAGTTGGAAGTTGTGCTGCTCATTGATGCGACGCCTGTGGATACATTGTACCACGGATACAGCCAGACCTTTTTGCACGTGATGTGGTCAGGCGATTTCAATGGCGATGGATTCCTTGATTTTTTAATCAAAGAAGAATCCCTTGCCGATTGCTGTGGTTGCCATGCCTACTTCCGGTATGCCTATTCACGAAATAGCGACGCTGGTCTGTACTATGATTTTTCCAATGATTTTTGGTGAACGCAGTGCTTGGGTGGGTTCTGCTGCTTTCTCGTACAAGTGGATAGTTGGCATTCTCATGTTGGGATGCTGTTGGATTTCGCGTGCTGTGTTTGCACAGGTGGAGGTATCAATACAATTGAAGGAGGAGTATCATCGCAGCCAGCGATACCTTGCCACCATTGGAGAAGATTCGATTGAGATGAATCTTTTCTTTGAAGGCATCATCAATCCAGAATTTGCTAGTGTCTACGAATGGTATGGTGCGGTTTCAGGAGCGTATAAGTTTGCAGGGGAACCAGAGACCTTTCCTTTGAAAGGGGTTCTGTGGAATCCCGATAGCCTAACGCTTTTTGTGCCGGATATAGCTGCTGGTGAATCGTGTTGGCTTGATCTGCCCCAACCCGATTCGATTGCGCTGCGTGACATCGACAACCCGGAGCGGTCACTTCCTGTGTTGGAAGTGTTCTCGCTTTCTCCAACCGGAGGTTTTTGGCGAAAAGACCGTGCAACAAAACTGGTCAAAGGAGTGGATTTTCGTTTGCACGGACTCGAACGATCTGCAGTCTTGGAAATCAGAGATGCAAAGGGAATCAATAGCCAAATCGATGTCGCTGAATTGGTTTGTGAGCAGCTTGGCTTGAGCCATCAAGAGTGGATTGGATACAACGGTTGGGCAGACATTTCCGTGTCGCTATCGGAGTTCACGTTTGTCGAAGGGGGGGTCAATGTTTTGCTTGCCATTGACGTGTCCGGGTCTTGCAATACCGATCGTAGTTACTTGCTTTCGTGTCATTTGGATGACAATGGTGCGATGCTGAGCGTTCATTTTTATCAAGTCGGCAATTGCCTGTTCTATGGAGCGGAGCGATCAGGAGGTGACGCGTATCGCATAATGCTTCACGAAACTTCAGCTCGAGCGACGGCGGATTCATTGCGTCGCATTGGCTCTTTTGAAATTGTCCAATCAGAAGTGATTATCAAAAAAGCTTGGGGCGGCATTTCGAGCCGAAATCCGATGCCTTAGTCCACGGAAGCACTCGGGCAGGCTTTAGTAGCTTTGCTGCATGATTGCGTTTGAAAAATAGCATGAGTTTTTTTCACGATGGGTTTGATTGGAATAGCGGGGCTTCTTGACTTTGGAAGCATCGCCGATGTATTGTTTTTAATCGCCATTGTTTCCCTGGTCATGAAGGGATTCATGTCTAAGAAAGAGAAGAACAATTCGTGATTCCAGTTGTCCCTTGGAGTATGGGGCGCAAACGCGATTTAAAAAACATCAACAGCCGAAGGCCGCCTAGTCATGCAGCGTCCAATCCTGAATCGTTGAATGACTGGGGAGAATCCCTGGAGCGCATGACCGAACGGCGTCGCATGCACAATGAACGGCATCGTCCCAAGCGTGGGAACGAGGCCTGAGCTGTTTGTGCTATTCATTGTTATTTGATGCGTTTGAAAAAGGAAAATAGCTTTAATTTGGAGCGATGTTAATTGCGTCCGTTTATAGAACAATGAACAATCCATTGGCGCCTTGGCTTTTGGGTGTTGTGTTTTTGTTTTGGTTGCAGAACACCGCGGTTTCGCAGGTTGTGATCAATGAATTCATGGCTTCCAATTCCCTTGCTTTTGAAGATCCAGATTTTCAGAATACGGGCGATTGGGTCGAGTTGTTCAATGCAGGTTCTGAAGATGTTGACCTTTCGGGATGGCATTTGACGGATAACTGGAATGATGCGACAAAGTGGACCATTCCAGATGGAATCCAATTGGAGGCAGAGGGATTTCTTTTGGTCTGGTGTGATGAAGCGAATACGACTGGAAATGAACTGCATTGTTCGTACCGATTGAGCAGTGAAGGCGAGGAGTTGGCTCTTTTTACGCCCGAATTAGTGGCGGTGGATTCCTTGGTTTTTGGGGCGCAAGAATCGGACGTGAGTTACGGCAGGAGCAACGATGGATTGGCACAATGGTCGTGGTTTTCATCGGGTACTCCGGGCACATCGAACAATGACGCTGAGTCCTTTGAGGGCATCACATTTGCTGTTCCACACTTTTCAGAAGAGGGAGGCTTTTACGATGAAGCTTTTCAGGTAGCGCTCAGCTCCATTGTGGGAGAAGTTCGCTTCACGATGGATGGCCGATCACCGGAGTGGTCGGATTCGCTCTACACGCTTCCGTTGGAGGTGGAGGGCGATGCATTCATTCGAGCCCGTGTTTTTGAAGAAGGTCATATTCCCGGGCCGGTGGTGACCCATTCTTACTTCATGGACACGGAATTGGCAGATCGAACATTGCCGGTCTTTTCATTGGTCACTGACCCTGATCATTTCTGGGACGCGGATACCGGAATCTATGTGCAAGATTTTAAGCCGGAATGGGAGTGGCCGGTGAATGTGGAGTTTTTTGAAAATGATGGCAATAATGAAGCGGTGTTCAATGAGCGAGCAGGCGTCAAGGTCAATGGACAAAACAGCTGGGTGCTGCCGCAAAAGATGCTTGGCATCTACTTTCGAGGGGGATACGGAAGTGGAACGTTGGATTATCCTTTGTTTCATGACCGCAACCGGAGCAAGTTTGACAACTTTGTGTTGCGGGCAAGTGGTTCGGATTGGGCTTCAACGCTGATGCGAGACGGATTGAGTCAATCCCTTCCGCAAGAAAACGCCCACGTCGATCATCAAGGATACCGACCTAGCATCGTTTTTGTCAATGGCGAATACATGGGCATTCACAATATTCGTTCCCGCGTTGATGAGGAGTTTGTGACAGAAAATCACGGAGTAGAGCCCAATGCGTTGGATATGATTGCTGATCACGGCGTGGTAGAAGAAGGCATCGATTCCGCTTTTTGGGCGATGGATGCCTTGTTCAGCGCCGATTTGAACATTCAAGGCAATTTTGATGCCGTAGCAGCTGTGGTGGATATGGAGAATTTCGCGGACTATTGGTCCACAGAGATCTGGGCGAGTAACAGCAGTTGGGGCCACAATGTTATTCAATGGAAGCCAAGGGAGTACGGCAAATGGCAGTACGTGTTTACCGATTTGGATCGGGGTTTTTCGGGTTCGACAAATGATGCAATCAATGCATTCGTTCAGCCTCAAAACAACAATTACGATTACGCCCGCACGTGGATTCGTCACGCTTTGCAAAACAGTGTCTATGAAGGTTACTTCGCACAGCGGATGGCCGATCACCTCCATACCTCTTTTCATCCGGAGCGGGTGCACCGGGTGATTGATGCTTGGGAGTCGCGGATTGCCGCCGAAGTTCCATACCACGTGGAGCGTTGGAGCGGTACAACTTCTTCTTACGGAGATGGAATTGAGAACGTGGAGTTTTGGGAAGATGAAGTGAGCGAATTGCGGGTGTTTGCTTCCGAGCGATCGCCTTTTTTGCTGGGAGATATGGCGAATCAATTTAACCTGAATGCCATTGTTACGCTACAAACGGACAATTTTCCGCCGGGAGCGGGGAACATCAGACTGAACGATTTTCGAATGCCGGACAGTCCTTGGGTCGGGCCATATTTTGATGGCATGCCCTTCATTTTAAGCGCCGAACCCTTGCCGGGATTTGATTTTGTGGGTTGGTCGGAAATAGGCCTGGTGGACATCATTCCTGAAGGGGCGGACTGGCAGTACCAAGACACGGGCGAGGACCTGGGGTCTGCTTGGTGCACCTTGGGCTTTGATACCAGCGGCTGGTCATCGGGGACGGCAGAACTCGGATACGGAGACGGAGATGAGGTGACCGAAGTGTCATTTGGTGATGATGATCAGAACAAGCACATAACCACGTATTTCCGGCATGCATTCGACGTGGACGCTGATTTAGCGGAATCTGTGAATGGCGTCATTCATTTGCGTCGCGACGACGGAGCGGTTGTTTACTTGAATGGCCAAGAGCTTTTTCGGGACAATATGCCCGAGGGCGAAATCGCCTCCACGACCTTTGCGCTTGAAGCGACTGCCGGTGCCGCCGAGTCCAACTGGATTGCGCATCCAATAGAACTGAGCTTCCTGCCAGGGGCCAATGTGATCGCGGTAGAAATCCATCAAGTCTCCTCCACGAGTTCGGACATCAGCTTTGATTTGAGGCTCTCCACCAGTGCTCCGCTCGAGGCCATTTTAAGTAGCGACAATCCACTGGAGCTCTCATTGGTTGGTGATGCGGGGTATTTCGCTCGATACGAAGCTACAGGGGAATGTGCATTGCCGGAAACGATTGCCGAGGACTTAACGCTCACGGCCGATTGTTCCCCGTACCTCGCTACGGGTACGAGTGTGGTCCAAGCGGGCGCTACGCTCACATTGGAACCAGGCGTGGAAATTTGGTTTCCAACGGATGCCCGTCTCTTGGTGCGTGGTCAGCTGCTCGCCGAAGGGACGACCGATGCACCCGTCGGATTTCGACTCAATCCCAACAGCGAAGCACCTTGGGGAAACATTCAGTTTGATGCTTCATCGGAGAGCAATGTCATCCGTCATGCCTTCATTGAGGGGGCATCGGAAGGCGATCACCCGGTTCACGACCGCGCGGCGGTTGCGGCTTGGTTTTCCACCGTCACGCTTGATCACGTCACGCTGACCGCGAATTTCAGCAATCCGGTGTATGCCGAATACAGTGATATTCAATTGATCAATTGCAGTTTGCACTCTGACGTTACCGGTGATTTGATCAATGTTCGGCACGGTTCTGCGCTCATTGACTCGTGTGTGTTTGTGGGCAATGACGCTCCGGATACGGATGCCATCGATTACGATGTAGTGGCCAATGGAATCGTCCGGAACACCCTCATTCATTCGTTTCGCGGGAGCAACAGCGACGGCATTGATTTGGGAGAAGGTTCGCAAAACATTCTCATTGAGGGAGGCGTGATCCACCATTGCACAGACAAGGGGGTAAGCATAGGACAAGGGTCCGATGCCATCATTCGTGAGATGACCATTAGTCAATGCGCTCTGGGCGTGGCAATGAAGGACTTAGGCGCCGCATCGATTGATTACACCACTTTTTACGGCAACCAATATGGGATTAGCGTGTACGAAAAGAATCCGGGGATGGGAGGGGGCACTGTTACCGCTCAGCGTAGCATTTTTTCCAACAGCAGCCATTCGCCTGTGTTTCAGGATTCTGTTTCTACCGCGTGGGTGATGGAGGCGATTTACGATTCCGACACCTTGTCATTTGATGATGTAGTCATGGCCAGCCCGTTATTTGCCCATCCCGATGCCTTCTATTTTGGGTTGCTCGAAGGGTCTCCAGCGGCTGATGCGGGTGGGCCGGGAGACAATTACGGCGCATCGTTTCCCTGGGCAATTCCTTGGTCGATCACGGAACGGGACATGGCCATCGTCGAGTTCGGTTATGCGGGAATAGAGCATCCCAATCGTGAATGGATCAAGGTCCAGAACGAAGGAGGTCAGCCCGTTAATCTACAAGGCTATCGATTGGAGGACGCGGTGTCTTGGACATGCGTCGATGCGCTTTGGGTCGATCCCGGAGAATCCGTTTGGATCGTGAAAGATGTCGCCTTTTTCGAGGAATCCTTTGAGCAAGTCGTGGCATGGGATGCAGGTCAGTTGGCCAACGAAGGGGAGCGCATTCTTCTCAAGGATGCTGCTGGTATCGTGGTTGATTTTGTGCGCTATGGCATAGAAGCGCCATGGCCAGTGCCCGTTGCCGGAGCGGAAGCGTTGGTTCGCATATCTCCTTGGCTGGACAATCACTTCGCTTCCAGTTGGATGCTTGCGGAGTTGGACGACGTGCCGCTAGAAGTTGCTGCCACGAGCATTTGGAGCATGTATCCGAATCCAGCAAAAAACCGAATTCATATGCATTTTGATGAGGTGCTGTCTGAACCGCTGGACGTGCAATTATTCAGCGCAACGGGCCAATGTTTGCAGGAGTGGAGGCTATCAGCGAGAGGCAATGACATCACGCTCGATGTGTCAAATTTCCCACAAGGCATGTACCTCCTTCGGGTGGATGGCGTGAGTCGGTTGATTCAGTTATTGTAAAAGAAGCTGGGCAATCAGCCCTTCACCCGATTGAATCGAAGCATCCGGAGCATCCACTTGGGAAGAGCTTTGCCTGCTGGGCGCTTTCGTGTATCGAGGTACCAGTTCATTTTTTGACTGATGGGAATCTTATGGGTTTCCACAAATTCAATCCAAGTGCTGTCGGGGTCTTCTACGTACGTGAATTGCCCGCTGGCTTCTCCCATGTCAAAGGAAGTGGCGCTATTGACGGTGAACGGAAAGCCTGCCGCTTCCAATTCCTTGCCCAAAGCCTCCATGTTCCGAATGTCCCAGCAGATGTGGATATAACCAAGGTCTCCCCAGTAGCGGTTTTCAAACAAGTTTCGCGGCTTTCGGTCTAGTGCTTCCACAAGTTCTATTTCTCCACCGCCCAGGATCTGACTGAACGGTCCTGCTGTGGGCGCAGAGCGACGCAAAATGACGCGTCGGTAGTTCTCGGTGCCACCGGCAATTGGTTCCCATGCTTGGACATTTCCAGACTCATCTGACGCGACGTGGTCGTATCCCAAGACGTCGCGGTACAAGACGAGGGCCTTTTCGATGTTTGAGACTCCGATCACGGCTCCCCCGACACCTCCCCCGAACGCAGCGGGCCCGAACCATTCATCACTTTCCACCATTTCAAAGGGATAGCCGTGCAGGTCTTTCAGGTAGTAGTGCTTTCGGCCGTCCTCACGCACATGCACCGGGCCGAGGGGTTCAATGCCCCGGCGCAGATGTTCTGCGTGCATGAAATCGGCATCCTTGCACTTGATTTTGCAAATAAAAATGCCCGTATCTCCAAGCTTGCCATCGAATGCGGCGGGTTGAGGCTCTCGGCTTGTGAACTGCCAAATCTCCATGCCTGCTCCGCCGCCCATGTGAAGCGCCAGCACTGCGTGCCGCGCATGTATTTCGTTGCCCGTATACCGCGTCATCAATGCCGCTTCAGCGGCTTCTTCGAACATTCTTACGTCAATGCCAAAAGCCTTTCGGTACCAAGTCCAAGCCTTGTGCACATCTGGAACACCGATTCCAATTTGCTGAATGCCACTGATAAGTTTTTGCATAAAAAAGGATGTGAAGCGCTCCGCAAAGATGCATCGAAAAAAATGGATTAAAATCATGCATGACGATCGAAGCCCCTTCAGGATGTACCTTCCCCACTCACTCGCAAGCAGCGAATGATAATGCACGGTGTGAAATGAAGAAATGGATTTTAGGTTTGACCTTGGTTGCCATAGTTGCGGGATTGACAGCATTTTCCTATGCCCGATTGAATGTGACCGACTACCGTTTTGACGTGAAGTCAGATGCTATAAAGGTGCCGGTGGAGATCATATTTGATGACATGGCAGTACCTCATATTTATGCTGAAAATGAGGGCGATGCGATGCATGCATTGGGTTATGTTCATGCTTCGGAGCGTCTTTGGCAGATGGATTTGTTGCGACGGGCAGGTGCGGGGGAATTGTCGGAATTGCTGGGTGCTGATATGGTCGAAAACGACCAATACTTACGTTCTCTGGGAATGCGCGAAGCAGCGGTTCGCACAGCAGCAGCATTTGAGGCGGATGCGCCGGCGGAGATTCAGGAAGCAATGGGCGCCTATTTGTCGGGCATCAATGCGTTTATCGCGTTGGACAAACGGCCTTTTGAATACCAGTTGTTGGGAGAGGATCCGCGGCCATTCACCACGCAGGATGTTTATTGCGCAACCGGTTTTATGGCCTATTCCTTTGCGATTCATTTGAAAACCGAACCGATTTTGGACTGGATGAAGCACAACCTCGGCCATGTTTATGGGAATGACCTGGCGCTGGGTCAAGACGGTTTCACTCAAATTCCCGCGACGGTTGATTCGACACGGGTGCTCCGCGATGCTTCCGGATTGTCATCACGGGCTGCGCGATTGGATGAGCTTCGACCTGTGCCTCAGTGGTTGGGTTCCAACGCTTGGGTCATCAGCGGGGAGCGCACGGCTTCCGGGCAGGTACTTTTTTGCAACGATGCGCATATGGCGTATGCCTCTCCTTCGGTCTGGTACGAAGCGCACATTGTGACACCAGAAGTTGAATATTATGGCAATCATCTCGCTGGATTGCCCTTCCCTGCCATTGGGCATACCCGCAACCATGCGTGGGGCATCACGATGTTTGTCAATGATGATATTGACCTTTACCGAGAAACCATTGATGGTGATCGTTACTTTCATGAAGGGGAATGGTTGCCGATTGAGTCGACCACTGAAACCATTGCCGTTGCCGGCGGCGATCCGGTGGAATTTGAACTCCGCAAAACCCATCATGGACCGCTCATCGAAGAGGATGTGGCCATGTGGTGGACGTTTACACAGTACCCGGAAAATTTGATGCATGAAGCATTTTATGGCTTCTCACGAGCATCGAATATGTCCGAATTCCAACATTCGGCCTCGCTTGTTCATGCGCCGGGACTGAATCTGATGTACGGCGACTCAGCAGGCAACATTGCCTGGTGGGCGAGCGCAAAGCTGCCTATGCGCTCGCCAGATGTGGATACAAAAACATTGATCGATGGCCGAGATGCGGCAAATGACATCCAGGGTTGGCATGGGTTTGATCAGAATCCGCAATCGGTCAATCCGACCAGTGGCTTCGTTTACTCTGCGAACAATGCGCCTGAACCCCGGGACACCATGCGTTATCCGGGACACTATTACTCGGGAAATACGCGTGCAACTGGAATTGTCGAAGCGCTCTCCACGTCCAAATCGGATTGGACAGTAGCGGATGCGCAAGCGATTCAGCTCGATCATCATTCCCTTGTTTACCCCAAAAATGCAGCGATGATGGTGGCAATGGCGCAGGAAGCAGGCGAGCAGGTGGAGCCCTTCATGGAGGATTGGAATGGCAGTCACCTTGGGCATCAGATTGCACCTACACTTTATTACCGCTGGATGTACCGAACCATTGAAGGGGCGATGGCAGATGAGTTTGATCAACATGCGACCGATGGCACCGCTGATGAGAAGTTTGAAGGGTTTCACAGGACCATTGTCAGTGAAAACACCTTTCCGAGGCTGCTTGCAAACGCCGATTCTCCTTGGTGGGATGATGTGCGAACATCCAATGTCGAAAGCGCTGCTGAGATCGTCGCTGTGGCGCTTCGCGCCGCTCGCGCTGATTTGCAGGAGGCCTTGGGTGCGGACACAGCCGATTGGCGTTATGACCGATTGCATCAGGTCACGCACCGGCATGCGATGTCCAGTGTTCCAATCATTGGGGACTGGCTCAGCATCGGAGCGATTTCCCTTCCAGCGGCGAAAGATGCCTTGAACAAGTATGAGTTCAAGTTGAAAAAAGAAGTGGATTTTGAAGTGTTCTCCGGTCCATCCATGCGGATTTCGCTGGATTTCGCAGATGTCGGTAATTCCGAAAGTATTTTGCCTACGGGACAGTCGGGCAATCCATTCAGCGATTTCTATGCCAATCAAGCACCGCTTTACCATGCGGGTCAGTTTCGCAAACAAAGGATGGATCGAGCAGACATCGAATCCCATCAATTTGCGGTATCGCGTTTGACTCCACGGGACTAGTTGTTGGTGGAAATTTGGGTTTTTTTAGGCGAGATTAAATCTTTATTTTTGCCTTCATGAAAAATTCAGGAGCAAAGTGCCGGTGGATAACCATGGCCGCCTATTGCAGGCGTTCCCTTTTCGTTTTTGTCATTTTTTCGTTGGGTGCCCAGTTTGCAAGCGCCCAATGCACGATCGCTGTGAGCAGCATTGGCGGATCCATTCCGAACGCTTCACTTTTACTGAACGGCGTGCCCTTCGGGGCAACCGATGCCAATGGCATTTGGTCCGGTCGCATTTCGCAAGCGGAGCGACTTCCTCAGTGGGTGCAAATCAGCGCATTGGGATTTCAATCTTGGGAAGGGAGCTTGGCCTGCGGTTCGTCTGAAAGCCATACGGTCCAACTCGAAGAAAATACCTTTGTGCTGGGCGGTGCGACCGTTGTAGGTAGTCTTTCGGCCATGAAGCTGAAGGAGAGTCCCA
>Ga0066605_10000767_pt1 | contig 21264 bp, 20 predicted proteins | sample SaaInlLV_DNA_10m_FD_60385 | JGI IMG/M metagenome (GOLD analysis project Ga0066605, IMG submission 60385) | Marine microbial communities from expanding oxygen minimum zones in the Saanich Inlet - SI075_LV_DNA_10m | ecosystem: Environmental > Aquatic > Marine > Unclassified | place: British... | reverse complement strand
AATAGGATACAAAAAAGGCGAATTCCAATGGTTCAGTCAATATAAAAAACAAGCCCAGGCATATTCAACTGGAATTGGATTGATTTACCAACCCTACCATGAATAAAAAACTTATTATAACACTAAGCCTAGGTGGATGCATGCTTAGTGCTCAAGACTTCTCAAAACAATGGGAGTACATAGAAGCTTCTAGTCAAGAAACCAACCCATTAGAACTTCTAGAGGTGTGGGAATATTTCTACCAAAAACCGATTAACCTAAATGACCTTAAAGAAATTAAACAACTTAAAACACTTTATCTATTAACAGATCGTGAATTGAAAATCATTATAGACTATTGTAGAACAAATAACCTCCTCTCAAAATACCAACTCCAAATTCTAGACATCGAAATAGAATCCCTCAAAAGAGTAAAAGATTTTATAAGCGTCCCTCAAACGAACGCTATTAGCACAAAAATAAGCTCGGATTTTTTCACAGGGATTCAATTTCTAAACCCGCTACGAAAAGGAACAAAAAATAAAGAATATCTGGGAAGCCCATTTAAAATGCATTACAGATATAGAACAGATCTAAAAAAAGGATGGCGCTTAGGATTAAATTTAGAAAAAGACCATGGAGAACCATTTTACTACAAAAACTACGACATAAACAACCTTGCATTTAACTTGCAATTTCAAGGTAAAGGAAAATTAAAAAGCCTATTGTTCGGTAAATACGATATCAATATTGGAGAAGGTTTAGTTTTTGGAACCAGTTACAGAATAAACAATCCATATTTCCTAAGCTATTCACCAATAAATATAACAAAGGCAAGCCTTAGTTCTAAGGAGTATAATTATTTTGAAGGTGCAGCATCAGAATGGAAAATTAAAGACCTCAGCATTAACTTATTTGTTTCTCACAAAAAATTAAATGGCACATCAAATATTGATAAAACAGGCCTTTATAGAACAGAAACAGAAATTAAAAAAAGAAAGAATATTAAAGAAAACCTAGTTGGATTAACGTTCAACATAGAAAAAAATAAGTATCAAATATCTATAGCAAACTTAATTTATCAATCCCATTTCAAAGATTTTAATCCCAATTATTTTCAAAGTATTTATCTCTCAAAAAGCTACTATAACATGAAATATTCTAGCGAAACTGTAGTACAAAATTTCACCTATTGGGCGAGCATTCAGAAACTCACTATAAGTACTTCAAACAATAGCCTAATTTCACTTCAATTTAGAGCCCGAATGCATGAACTTTTTAACCAATACAGGTCCGATTATAGTCATTTTAGCAACGGATATGAAAATGGGATTTTATGGAGTTTTCAGCATAATTTTAACAAAAAATGGCAATTTAGAGCCACTTTTGATCATTTTAAGGCAAATTTTAGCAAAAAAGATGTTTCTATGGGAAGAGCAATTTATACGCAGATCTCAAGAAATACAGAAAAAAGAAAAATGAGAATTCAATTTCAATATAAACATCTTTCTGAGACACAAAAAAAGAGCCAATTTAGACTGTTTTACCAAGAACATTTAAACTCAAATACGAGAGTAAATGTAAAAGGAAATTATACCTTTAATCTAGGATCCCTAAATTCAAGCATGCAAACTAATTTATACCAAACCAGTAGGAATAAAAAAAACAAAATCAATATTTCATACTGCACATTTCACGCTACAAATTCATCTATTTTCTGGCAAGGCCCATACTTCTATGGAAGCTTCAATTCCAAATTTTTATATGGAAAAGGAATTGTAACGACGCTATCTTTCCAAAGAAAAATTTACAAAACCACTCTTGGTATTCAAATGAATTACATGCATTATGCCGATAGAGATAAAATTGGCTCAGGAAATGAACAAACAAACGAACCATATAAGTCTGAAATTAGCCTTTACCTAAAATGGAAAAACTAAAAGGCAAGATGCATTTTAGTGAGCTTAATGGCAATTGCTAAAAGAACAATCCCAAAAATACGACGCAACACATTAATACCACCCTTACCAAGCAAACGCTCAATTTTGCCAGTCGATTTTAAAACAATATATACAAATACTAAATTCACTAACACACCTACTATAATATCATTAATTGTATAAGTAGATCTAAGTGAAATTAAAGTCGTTAGCGTTCCGGATCCTGCAATAATTGGAAATGCTATAGGTACAATGCTACCTGAGGTATCCCCTTCATCAGACTTAAAAAGTTCAATATTCAAAATCATCTCTAATGCCAATAGAAAAATAACAAAGGCACCTGCCAATGCAAAAGATGCAATATCAATTCCTATTAAATTAAGTAATCGTTCTCCTACAAATAGAAATAAAATCATGATCAGTCCAGAAACTAAAGTTGCTTTTTCTGACTGGATGTGTCCCATCTTAGATCTTAAGCCAATAATAATTGGAATGGAACCCAAAATATCTATGACTGCAAAAAGAGTTAGTGTTACTGTAAGAACGTCGCCAAAATTCATAATTATATCATTTATGTTATTAATTCAATGTTAAATGAAAGAATTTTTAAATCCTCCCAGTATGATTTATAAGATTTATTTACCACCATCGGGTTATTAAGAGTCACCGACTTCGCTTTTAAAGCCAAAGGGGCTAAACATAGTGCCATGCGATGGTCACCATAGGTTTCAAAATTAAAACTTCGATTCAAAAGTTCGGTCCCAGGAATAATATCCAAAGCCTCATTATTTATAATCTGAACCTGCGCACCACATTTTTCAAGCTCATTTTTTAAAGCCATCAAACGATCGGTTTCTTTAATAGGCAAACTTTTTAAACCGGTAAGTTTCATTCGCACACCCAAACCACAAGCTGTTGCAGCTAATGTTTGAGCAAGATCTGGAGTCTTTAAACAATCTAATTCCAAAAATTTCGGAAGCTCAAAACCAGACCTTTTACGAAGTGTTAAAACACCCTGTTCAATATTAGAATCGACCCCCAACAGGTCGAAATAGCACATCCCTTCCTGATCACCTTGAACCGAATGCTCATCTACCTGAGTAAGTTGAATACATCCAGAATCACTCAAAGCCACCAACTCAAACATGTAAGATATAGAAGACCAGTCAGATTCTACTCGGGTAATATTATTTTGGTAAGCACCAGGAAGTATAGAAATTGTATCCCCCACCCATTGATAAGGCACACCTTGTTTTTCCATTAAATTCAATGTCATTTCAATATAAGGTCGAGATAAAACCTCTCCAATCAATTTCAATTGAATTCCTTTTTCAAAATAGGGCGCTATCATTAAAATGGCAGAAATAAACTGACTGGAAACATCAGCCTTCATTTGGAGTAAGCCACCCTTCAAATTGCCTCCCTTAATTTTTAAAGGAGGAAATCCTTCATGTTCCATATACTCAATATCAGCACCTAAAGAACAAAGGGCATCAACCAAACCTTTAATAGGACGTTGTTTCATTCTTGATGCTCCTGTAAGAATCACTTCAGAACCTCTAAGAGCATAATATGCTGTTAAAAAACGCATCGCCGTTCCAGCAATACCGACATCTATAGTCGTATCTTTTGAAGACAATGCTTTTTGCAGTACAGTCGTATCATCAGAATCTGAAAGATTTTTTAATACATTTTTATGCCCCGATAACGCTTGTATAATCAGCAATCGATTTGATATACTCTTTGAACCAGTTAAATAAACCTTCCCATTAATTAATGGACTTGTTATTTGAATATTGGCGTTCACGATAAAAGGGAATTATACATTTTGATAGCCTGTTCAATCTGATCTACAGAACATACCTTATTAAATTCAGCCTGCCCTATATCTTTGAGTAAGGTGAAATTAATTTCAGAAGCATCATTCTTTTTATCATTTCTCATCCATTCAATCAATTCCGGAAATTCGCGCTCATCAATTGGAGTTAGTGAAAAAACATTTTGAATTTTTTCTCGAATAACATTACAGACATCTGCATTTAAACCATTAGTCATTTGAGACAAAATGGTCTCTACAACCATTCCTATAGCAATAGCCTCTCCATGAAGTAAGTCACGACCTTTTAATAAAGCCTGACTTTCTATTGCGTGCCCTATGGTATGGCCAAAATTTAATGTTTTACGTAAACCTTTCTCTTCCCAATCGAGAAGAACAATATTATTTTTTATAGAAATGGATTGGTTAAGAAGAGATAATAAGGCATCTTCATCTTTTACATCCACATTGTCTAAAAAAGACCAATATGTTGCATCCGAAATTAAAGCATGTTTATACACCTCTGCCATACCACTCATCCAATGTCTTTCTGGTAAGGTTTTAAGAAATTCAGGTACGATAAGCACCAAATCTGGATTTCTAAACAAGCCTATTTGATTTTTATGACCATCTAAATCAACCGCTAACTTACCGCCTACAGATGCATCTACCTGAGACAAAAGCGTGGTTGGAATATGAAAAAAACGAATCCCTCTTTTGTACAATGATGCAATCATACCCCCCATGTCACAGACTACGCCTCCACCTAAATTAACAACTAAGGCATTACGATCCGCATTAGATTCACTTAGAGTTTTCCATACATCATTACAAATGGAGAGGGTTTTATTATGCTCACCAGATTCAATCTCTATTAACTCTGCACCAATAAGCATAGGAACATGTTCTATAAGATAAGGCAAACAGAACTGAGATGAATTTTCATCGCAAAAAATAAAAACCTTAGAATACTGTTCATGATAATCTTCAAGAATCGCATTAAATTCTTGTAAAACATCATTTCCAATATAAATAGAATACTTATCTGATTGTATTTCCACAGGATGAATCTTAATTCTAGATGCAAAGATAAAAAAGCTACGAAGACATCCTTAAAACAAAGTTAAATAATCGAAGAACATCTAATAAAAGAATTATAAGCTTTAATAGTATATTTGCGAAAGAAAACCATAGGTATGATATCCTTTGATGACACAGAAATAGCCTTTCGATCGAAATCAAAATCACAACTTCGAAAAGCATATTACCTATTTAAATTAATGGGTAAACCTCTTCTATCTAAATTGGGAGGTCAAATTGCTAATGTGGCAATCAAAATGCATATTCCAATCACAGGATTGATCAAAAACACGATTTTTCAGCAATTTTGTGGTGGTGAAAGCATCGAGAATTCTTCTGATAAAATTGACGAACTAGCGAAGCATAATATTGCAACTATTTTAGATTATTCTGTAGAAGGAAAAGCATCAGAAAAAGACTTCAAAAAAACAATGGAGGAAACAATTGCTGTGCTTAATTTTGCCCATAAAAATAAAAACATCCCCTTTGCTGTATTTAAAATTACAGGTCTTGCAAGATTCCAATTACTTGAAAAAATAAACCTCAACGAAGAACTTAATACTGAAGAACAAAAAGAATACGATCGCGTCATTCATCGCATTAATAAAATCTGCAAAAAAGCACATCAATACAAAATACCAATCATGATTGATGCCGAGGAAAGTTGGATTCAGGATGCCATTGACTCTATTGTTGAAACGATGATGAAAACCTTTAATAAAGAACAAGCCATCATATACAATACAATTCAAATGTATAGACACGATCGATTAGATTATTTGAAAAAAATACATGAAGGCTCTAAAGAGGAAGGATACTTTATTGGTGTAAAATTGGTCAGAGGAGCCTATCTTGAAAAAGAAAATGAACGGGCAAAAAAAATGGATTACCCAACACCTATTCAACCTAACAAAGAAGCATGTAACGAAGATTATGACTCAGCTTTAGAATATGCTTGTGAGAATATTTATGGAATTTCTATTTGTGCAGGAACGCATAACGAAGAAAGTTCTCTACTCTTAACGCGTCTTATGCAACTGCATAATATTGAAAGGAATAATCCAAAAATATATTTTTCTCAGCTCCTTGGAATGAGTGATCACATAAGCTATAACTTGGCTAATAAAGGATATAATACTGTCAAATATGTGCCATACGGGCCGGTAAAAGAAGTCCTACCTTACCTTATTCGAAGAGCAGAAGAAAACAGATCTATTGCTGGGCAAACGGGTAGGGAATTAAATCTTATTATACAGGAAATAAAAAGAAGAAAATCGAATTAAAAAACAGTTATAGACATTTACAATCTGTAACATCTATATTAAGTATAGTAGACGTACTATCACAATCATCAACATTAAATTTAGAAAACTTTTGCCCCGTAACTTCAATAAGATACGTCCTACACTTTCCACCTACATCACTCCCACCGAAATCTACATCTAAATCTGTATCGTAAAAGATCTGTTCAAATGAACTCTCAGTCATACTTATGCAATTTAGCTGACAAAGTGCCTTTTCTGAAAACTGAAACGCTTGACCTCGCAAATGTTTTAAAGTACGTGCGTTTGGCAAATAAGAAAATTCAATGTCTCGATCTCCAAAAAAGAAAATGGACACAATTACGCCAAGACCTACACCAATTAGATATAAAAAAAATCGTCTTACCACAGCTCTAAATTAATGACCCAAAAGAAGTCGTATTTCTTTATGTGGAAAATCAAACCAAGCACCAATACCCCTATTTGTAATGATGCCGTTATAAACATATACCCCTCCTCTAATATTTGGAGATCGTAATAGCATACCTTTTACACCTCCGCCTTCTCCAACTTTTAAAAGGAGAGGGGCTAAGATGTTACTCAAAGAAAAGGAAGCTGTTTTTGCAACACGCGAAGCAATATTAGGAACGCCATAGTGAATAACGTCATGCTTAATAAAAGTAGGAGATTCATGCGTAGTAAGCTCTGAAGTTTCAAAACAACCACCCTGATCAATACTTACATCTACAATCACAGACTTAGGCTTCATTTTTTGAACCATGTCATCAGAAATAACACATGGCGTTCTACCCTCTTTAGCCCGCAAAGCACCAATGGCTACATCAGCTCTTTTTAATGCTTTCTCTAAAACTTTGGGTTGCATAATGGACGTTGCTATTGGGAAATTTAAGTCACTTTGCATTCTTCGTAAACGTGCAACTGAGTTGTCAAACACACTCACCAATGCACCTAAACCTACAGCAGAACGGGCGGCATACTCAGCAACAGTACCTGCACCTATAATCACAACACGGGTAGGTTTAACACCAGGAATGCCTCCCATAAGAAGACCTCTACCACCAGAAAAAGTACTCAATAATTCAGCAGCAATAAGTATCGATGAGGTACCTGCTATTTCACCCATTGATCGAACAATAGGAAAAACCTGTGCTTCGTCTTTAATGTAATCAAAAGCAACTGCTGTAACCTTCTTATCCATTAATTTTTTAAAATATTCTGCCTTCTGAGTCTTTAACTGAAGTGCAGAAATCAAACACTGATTATGTTTAAAGTAATCCAATTCCTGAAGTGATGGTGGTTCAACTTTAAGTATAATATCTGCTTCATACACCTCCTTAACATTAAGACATATTTTTGCACCAGCTTCACTGTACTCCTGATCTGTAAATGAACTTGAAAGTCCTGAATTTGACTCAACATAAACTTTATGACCATTACTCACTAATAATGCAACTGCCTCTGGAACCAAGGGTACTCTTTTTTCTTGAAAGGCACATTCTTTTGGAATACCAATGAAAAGAGACTCTCTCTTAGTTGAATGCTCCAACACTTCAGGTTGTGGCATCAAGAACTCGTCATTTAAAAAACTTAAAATATCAGGCTTACTCATTTTTAGGACTTAATTTCTTCTATTGTAAATATACGCATATTTGCCTCAGACTCGATATGAATCCGCAACAGGTTTTCAGGTAATAAGTTAGTAATTTTTTCCGGCCATTCAATAAAACAGTAATGATTCGAATAAAAATAATTCTCATAACCCATATCATAAGCTTCATTTTCATCTTTTATTCTATAAAAATCGAAATGAAAAACAAGTTGATCATCTCGAGTTTCATATTCATTTACTATAGCATAAGTTGGGCTATTAACCGAAGATGGATCCACACCTAACTCTTGACACAAATATTTAATAAATGTGGTTTTACCAGCACTCATATCACCATAAAACGCAATGACTCTATTTGAATACGCTTTTGTAATCCTTGCTGCCAAAGCAGGCAATTCTTCAATAGAATTAATAATTACTCTCATTATCTAGGAGATAATCGAATAAAAGGACAAATCATCTCTTCCATAGAGACGCCTCCATGTTGATAGGTGTCTCTAAAATACTTCACGAAATGATTGTAATTATTCGGATATGTTAAATACAAATTTTCTTTAGCAAAGATAAAACTTGAAGTCAAATTTGCGGCGGGTAAAAAATACTCCTCAGGATTTTCCATAACCATCACATCTTTAACTTGATACTGAAGTCTTTTCCCTGATTTATATCTCAAATTTGCAGATGTTTCTCTATCCCCTATAACTTTTGATGGCACACCCACATTGATTGTTCCATGATCGGTAGTTAAAAAAAGACAAGAACCACTATCTGCAATCTTCTTAAGCATCTCTAACAGACTTGAGTTTTCAAACCAAGTTTTGGTTAAAGCTCTATATGACTTATCGTTTCCTGCTAACTCCCTAATCATATCCATATCAGTTTTTGAGTGCGAAAGCATATCCACAAAATTATAAACAATAACGTTTAAATCATTTTGAAGTAAATTATTAAACTGCTCAACCAATTTATCTCCATATTGTTGTTTCACTACTTTATGATAAACCATCTTATTTTCACCCAACCCTAAGCGCTTCATTTGATCTTCCAAAAACTCTTTTTCATGTAAATTTTTCCCACCTTCTTCATGATCATTTTTCCATAAGTGGGGAAATCGCTTTGAAATATCTAAAGGAGTCAAGCCTGAAAAAATAGAATTTCTAGAATATTGAGTTGCTGTAGGAAGAATACTACAAAAAGTAGATTCTTCATCTATCGTAAACCATTCTTCTATAATGGGTTGAAGTATTTTCCACTGATCGAATCTCAGATTATCAATAAGCAGAAAAAAGTTTGGCTTATCATTTGATAAATTCGGAAACACTTTTTCCTTCATTAAAGTATGTGAAAGTATAGGTGATTCATCGCCACCTTTTAACCATGACTTATAATGAGACTTTACATATTTAAAAAACTGTGAATTGGCTTCATTTTTTTGCATTTCTAGAATTTCAAGCATTCCAGAAGCGTCAATTTTATCTAATTCTACTTCCCAATGAACAAGTTTCTGATAAATATCCACCCATTCTTTCAAGCTTCGGACATCTAATAAAGCCATACTAATTTCTCGGAACTCTTTTTGGTAATTTGATGACACCTTTTCATTTACTAAACGCTTGGTATCTAAATTCTTCTTAAGAGAAAGTAATATTTGATGTGGATTTACAGGCTTAATGAGATAATCCGATATTTTTGACCCCAAAGCTTCTTCCATAATGTACTCTTCTTCACTTTTGGTAATCATTACGACGGGTATATTATGATTTTCATAAATTAGAGACAAAGTCTCTAGACCAGAAATCCCAGGCATATTCTCATCTAAAAAAATAATATCATACACCTCATTATCAATCATATCCAAAGCATCTTCTCCATTATTTGCAGTTGCTAGAACATAACCTTTACGCTCTAAAAAAAGAATATGAGGCTTCAATAATTCAATTTCATCATCCACCCAAAGTATCTTCACTTTTTCCATAGATATTTACTACTTTAGTTTTTTAAACTAATCTGACTAAAATTACTAAAATTGAGGGCCATAAATGCCAATAAAACAAAAATTCTTAACGATCCAATTTATGGGTTCACAAATATCTCTGATGACCTCATTTTTGATCTTATTGAACACCCCTACTTTCAAAGATTACGACGCATTTCTCAATTAGGGCTAACTTACCTGGTTTACCCTGGAGCCTATCACACACGATTTCATCATGCACTAGGCGCCATGCACCTAATGCAAAAAGCCATTTCAACACTAAAAAGTAAAGGCCATGAAATCACTTCAGAGGAAGAACAAGCTGTACTCATTGCAATTCTTCTACACGATGTGGGACATGGTCCATTTTCACATGCATTAGAACACAGTATTGTATCCGGAATAAATCACGAAGACATCTCCATGTTAATCATGGACAAACTTAACGAACAGTTCAAAGGAAAATTGTCTCTAGCAATCAAAATATTTAGAAACGAATACTCAAAAGCCTTTTTACACCAACTTATCTCAAGTCAATTAGATGTTGATCGACTTGACTACCTCAAAAGAGATAGCTTTTATTCTGGTGTATCAGAAGGCATTATTAATTCAGATCGAATAATTAGCATGCTCAATGTAAGTAATGGCAATCTAGTCGTAGATGCTAAAGCTATTTATTCGATTGAAAAATTTATTATTGCTCGTAGGCTTATGTACTGGCAAGTGTACCTTCACAAAACTGTTTTGTCAGCAGAATTCAGTTTAGTTGAAGCATTAAAAAGAGCTAAAACCCTAGTAAAAAAAGGCGAAGACATCTTTAGTACTTCAGCATTACGAGAATTTTTACAAAACAATCATTCACTCGAAAATTTCAACACCAACCCTAAACTGTTGGGTTTATTTTGTCAACTCGATGATATTGACATCATGAGTTCTATAAAAGAATGGGCTAAACACCCAGATACTGTGTTATCAGTTCTTAGCAGAAACATTATTGAAAGAAAACTGCTTAAAATTGAACTTCAGGACAACAAATTTGACACTTCATATATCGATAAAATCAAAGATAAAGTAGCAAAAAATTATGATCTTGATACAGAAAATTGCTCACATTTAGTCTTTACAAATCAAATAGACAACAAAGCTTATAACCCTAAAAAAGATAAAATAAATTTACTTTATAAAGATGGCAAAATTATGGATATTGCAGAAGCAGCTGACCAGCTAAACATCTCGGTTTTAGGGCAAACAGTTACAAAACATTTTCTATGCTATCCAAAACACTGTATCATCTAGAAAAATTGTACTTTAGCGGCATATGGAATTTACAATAAGTCAAATTGCAGAAATGCTTAATGGTGAAGTTATAGGCAACCCGAATGTTTGCATCAACCAACTCACTAAAATAGAAGAAGGACGTGAACATTCCCTATCATTTTTATCGAATCCAAAGTATACAGAACATCTTTATAAAACAAAGTCTTCAGCTGTCATTGTAAATAAAGATTTCGCTCCTCATCAAAAGCTAAATACAACGCTAATAAAAGTTAAGGATGCATATGCTTCTTTTGCACAACTGCTTCGAATCGTTGAGGACCTTCAAAAAAAAAGAGAGGGTATAGAACAACCATGTTTCATTGATGAAACAGCAGAAATTGGCAAAAATATTTATATCGGTGCATTTGCCTATATCGGTAAAAATGTCACAATTGGCGAAAACGTGCACATTTACCCTCACTGCTATATAGGAGATCATGTCACAATTGAAAAAAACAGCACACTATATTCCGGAGTAAAAGTATACCACAACTGTCATATCAATCAAAATAGCACGATCCATTCTGGCTCAGTAATAGGATCAGACGGATTTGGATTTGCTCCGAATACTGACAAAGCATATGATAAAATTCCTCAAATTGGAAATGTTATCATTAAAGAAGGTGTTGAAATTGGAGCCAATACATGTATTGATAGAGCTACTATGGGATCTACAATAATACATAAAGGTGTTAAACTTGATAATATGATTCAAGTTGCTCACAATGTAGAAATTGGAGAAAACACTGTTATTGCTTCACATACTGCTATAGCAGGTTCTAGTAAAGTTGGAAAAAATTGTATGATTGGTGGTCAAGTTGCTATAGCCGGACACCTTTCAATTGCAAACAATGTTAAAATTGCTGGTAAAACAGGAATTGCAAAAAGTGTAACAAAAGATGGAGAAATTCTACAAGGCCCATTAGCCTTTAATTTAAAAGATTTTCAACGCTCCTACATATTCTTTAGGCAATTACCTATGCTGGCAAAAAGAATTGAAAAATTAGAAAAAGAATTCATATTGTAACAAATGGATTATCAACATACTATAAAAAATGAGGTAAGTATTAGTGGCGTTGGTTTACATACAGGCAACAAAGTCACATTGACTTTTAAGCCAGCACCTATTAATCATGGTATTTTATTTAAACGAATTGATCTAGAATCGCATCCCATAATTAAAGCATGCGCATCATATGTCACTGATACCCAAAGAAGTACTACCATTAGCAAAGGTGATGTTAAAGTTCAAACACCAGAACATGTATTGGCTGCATGTGCAGGCTTAAAAATTGATAATATTTTAATTGAAATCAATGCCGAAGAGATTCCAATTTTGGACGGAAGTTCTATTGAATTCATAAAATGTTTAAAAAAAGCAGAACCTCACAAACAAAATGCAATACGAAATTATTTTATTATTAAAGAAGAAATAAATTTTGAAGATCCAGAAACTGGAGCCAGAATTCAAGCTTTACCTTCAGAGGAATTTAATATTAATGTTCATATCGACTATAAATCTAAAGTTTTAGGAAATCAAACAGCAGAATTAAAAAATATTGATGAGTTTCAAACCGAATTCGCCAATGCTAGAACTTTTTGCTTTTTACATGAACTCGAATTACTTTCAAACAATGGTCTAATAAAAGGGGGCGATTTAAATAATGCCATCGTTTATGTTGAAAGAGAAGTAGATGAAGTCGAATTAAAAAGACTTGCAAAATTATTCAACAAAAAATCGATTAAAATTTCTAAAGATGGCTATTTAAACAACTTAAATCTTAACTACACCAATGAAGCAGCAAGGCATAAATTACTTGATGTTATTGGAGATTTAATGCTTATTGGTATGCCAATTAAAGGTAAAATTATTGCCCACAAACCTGGTCACTTAGTTAATACTACATTTGCAAAAATTATGAAAGACCTAATCAAAAAAGACAAGAATAAAGCACCACATTACGACATTAATGAAAGTCCTGTGATGGATATTCATCAAATCATGGAAACACTCCCGCACAGACCTCCATTTTTATTAGTAGATAAAATTATTGAATTATCAGATACTAAAGTGGTAGGTTTAAAGAATGTGACCATGAATGAACCCTTTTTTCAAGGACACTTCCCAGGTGCTCCTGTAATGCCTGGAGTACTTCAAGTTGAGGCTATGGCTCAGGCTGGAGGCATACTGGTACTCAATACTGTTCCTGACCCAGAAAACTACTTAACCTATTTTATGAAAATTGATAAAGTGAAATTTAAACAAAAGGTTCTACCAGGAGATACTTTAATCTTCGAAATGGAGTTAATAAGTCCTATAAGACGTGGCATATGTCATATGTTTGGCAAAGCTTTTGTAGGAGAAAAAGTAGTTATGGAAGGTGAACTAATGGCACAAATTGTTAAAAAAAATTAATATGAAGCAACCACTTGCTTTTATACACCCCGATGCAAAAATCGGAAAGGATGTCATCATAGAACCTTTTACAACAATAAATAGAAATGTTGAAATTGGCGAAGGCACATGGATCAGTTCTAATGTTACCATTATGGAAGGGGCTCGTATTGGAAAAAATTGTAGAATTTTCCCTGGTGCAGTTATCTCTGCGATTCCACAAGATTTAAAATTTGGTGGAGAAGATAGTATCGCACGAATCGGTGATCACACAACAATTAGGGAGTGTGTCACTGTCAACCGTGGAACAAGCGCCTCAGGAGAAACAATTGTTGGTGACAATTGCCTACTCATGGCCTATTCACATGTAGCACATGATTGTATTATTGGAAATCATTGTATCATCGCAAACAGTGTGGCGATAGCAGGGCATGTCACAATAGGAGATTATGCAATTTTAGGAGGGCTCTCTGCAGTTCACCAATTTGTTAAAATTGGCGCACATTCTATGATTTCAGGGGGGACATTAATTCGAAAAGACATTCCACCATTTGTGAAAGCAGCAAAAGAACCTGCTTCGTTTGTTGGAATAAATTCGATAGGACTTCAAAGAAGGGGGTTTAAAAAGGATGAAATTTCTGAAATACAAAATATTTACCGTCATTTATTCCAATCAAATCAAAATATTTCTCAAGCTGTAAAATCAATTGATAAAGAGTTTAGCAACTCTAAAGAAAAAGAGGAAATTTTAAGTTTTATTGAAACATCAGAACGAGGTATAATGAAAGGATACTCCTCTAAATAAGTGTCATTAAGCCTTGTAAATATTGCTAAAAAATACAACAGAGACTGGGTATTTAGAAATACAAATTTTCAATTTGAAATACCTGGATCTTATGTCATCAAAGGATCTAATGGTTCCGGGAAATCGACACTCCTAAAGATTCTTTCAGGATTTTTAACACCTACTGAGGGAGAGCTTAAACTCCTGATCAAATCAAATAATATTACCACAGAAAACTGGTCAAATCATATTGCATATGCGGCGCCTTATTATGAATTAATTGAGGAAATGTATCTGGAAGAATTTGTTTCGTTTTATATTAAATTTAAACCTCTTCAAAAAGGCATTTCACAACATGATTTAATTAAAATCGCATATTTGGAGGAAGCAAAAAACAAACAAATAAAAAACTTTTCTTCTGGAATGAGGCAACGATTAAAGTTGGCACTTGCATGGCTTAGTGATGTTTCCATTGTTCTTTTAGACGAACCTTGTTCTAATCTTGACGCAAGAGGCATTGAATGGTATAAAAATTTAGCAAACAAATATTCGGAAAATAGACTCGTTATTGTGTGCTCTAATAATATAGAAGATGAATTCTCTTTCTGTAAAAAGAGCTTGGACATGGATAACTTTATTCAAATACCCAGCTCATAAAAAATTTATATCTTGACAACTTAAATTTATCATTATGGCAAGTACTTCAGAAATTAAAAATGGTTTGTGTATAAAACACAACCATGACTTATTTAAAATTATAGAATTCCTGCATGTAAAACCAGGAAAAGGACCTGCTTTTGTTAGAACAAAACTAAAAAGTCTAACAAGTGGAAAAGTCTTAGAAAACACCTTCCCATCAGGTGCTAAAATTGAGGCGGTAAGAGTAGAAACAAGAAAATACCAGTATTTATATTCTGAAGACAGTGGTTTTCACTTTATGAATACCGACACCTTTGAGCAAATATTTCTTGAAAAAACAATGGTTGGTGGTCATGAATTTATGAAAGAAGGACAAATTGTAGAAGTCGTATTTGACGCTGATGAAGAAAATCCACTTACCTGTGACCTACCTTCATCTGTAGTTCTTGAAATTACATATACTGAACCAGGTGAAAAAGGGAATACTGCTACAAATGCAACAAAACCAGCAACTGTAGAAACTGGTGCTAATGTAAATGTACCCCTTTTCATCAACGAAGGAGATAAAATTAAAATTGACACTGTAAAAGGAGCTTATCAAGAGCGTGTTAAATCTTAAACTGATACAAGACTCATAAAAAAATAGGGCATTAATGCCCTATTTTTTTATGCTTCAATTTTTTTGTTTTTATGATTTACATCTAACACCACAATAAGAGCAACAAAAGCCCAAATAGGGACTGAGGCCTTATCCATATCTAAAAAATTATTTAAAAGAGCATGACTAAAATATGTGACTAAGCCCAAAATACAGGCCATTAACATCCACTGTTCTTGTTTGTCTTCTAACTTAGGATACAAAACAATAGCATTAAAAAAAACGGTAGTTAATAATAACAAAAAAATAAAAAGGCCAAGCCAACCTGTTTCTGACAAAGCACTTAAATACTCACTATGGGCATTACCCATATCACCAGCATTTGTACTTATAACAGTTTTCTCATAATAATTTTGATAAGGCGCATAATGAAACTGATAAGTCCCTGGTCCCCATCCCAAATGAGGCCGCTCTTCAAAAAGTCGTATCGCTGACTTCCACCTATTAATACGTTCTAAATTTGAAGCATCTGTAGTCACATTTGACATAGACTCTATATGTTCTACGAAACTGTCAGATGAATCCTGACTGTTCTTCTCAAGTACCATTAAAATATCTGTTTGAAATATTAAAATAAAACTTGTGAAAAAAATAAGGGATGAAAGCAGTAAAGAAAAACGTATTCTAAGTTTCATAACAATATAAACACACAATGCCAAAACGCAACTCAGCCAAGCAGCTCTTGTATAGGATAAGATTAATGCAATAATTAACAATATAAATACAAAAGTAAAAATCAATTTGATGGTTTGAGTATCACTAAATTTTGTCAAATAATATGAAAAAGGTAAAAGAAGGGCTATAGCCATTCCATACGAGGTGTGGTCTTTAAAAAATGGAGACATCACCCAATGTGCTACCTCATGTTCAAATCCCTTAGCTGAATGCTGAACTATCGTATATAAAGCAACCAAAGAAAGCCCTGTTAAATAAGCTTTAACAAAGCGATGTACATTAGACTTTTTCTGAAACCAAGCATATGCCAAAACATAAAAGCTGCTAATAAACCACAACCTGGTAACTAATAATTTTAAAGAAACTATAGGCATCGAACTACTTATTGAAGTAAACAATAGCCAAAACAAATAAGCACCAATAGCAATTGAAATTGGATGGGTATACAACCCTTTAAAAAGAGCCTTATCACTAAACATCTTAACCCAGGCAACAATCATTAAACCGAAAAGCAAAGGCTCTGTTGGTAGTGCCATTTCAACTCCTATGGGATTATAAACACCCAATTCTTTTAAGCTCGTAGATAAAGGGGTTAAAAAAGCAACTGTAGTTAAAAGTAAATCCAAACGCAATAAGGCCATGGTAATTACCACTAAAAGTAGAGGAATTAAAATGCCCCAATACCGCTCATTACCAATTAAATAGGTGTTAGATACAACAAAAGAAACAAGAGCTAATAAAAAGAGATATGAACTGTATTTCTTAAGCAAGATCTGAAGTTGATATGGTTTGACGGATATACAAAAGCAATAGAGTCATTACAAAAGTTGCCATACCAGACATGAACACAATGAGCCATCGTATTGGATAAGATTTTTTATCAGCAGCAAAAGCTCTGTTAATGACAAATCTATTTGTAAGCTCTGCATCAAGTTCAACACGAATATTTTCTTTTTCGAGGCGAATTATTTCTAACTGCTCTTGAACCAATTCTAACTCTTCAAACAAACGGAAATAAGCGCCTCCATATTGAGCCAAATGACTAAATTCTTTTTTTAATGCTCTAGCTCCTACTGTATTTCCTTTAGACAGTGCTTGAGCATAATATTCTGTTAACCTTTCAGCTTGTAATGAAACGTCAAGAACTCCATGGGTGCGTAATACTTCTAATGAATCGTATATTGAAAACAAACGACTGGTGAGCTCTTCATCTCTTCGCTCTAAAATAACCACTGCTTGTTCAGCACGTTCTCTCTTAACTCGTTTAACGACCACATCAATTAAATCAACCACACGATTAGACATGGCAGCTGCAAGCTCAGGGTTCTCATCCAAAACTTCAATCTCAATAGACATCAATTCTGTACGCTTAAAACTAAAGTGATCCTCAAACTCTAAATTCATCCAGGTTTTAGCATGTTGATCTTCTGGTTTTATATCATAATGTTCAAATAAATTGAATTCTTCAATAATGCGATTCTGCATCTCATCAGAATTTAAAATCTGAAGCAGACGTTCTGCTTCCAACTCCTCACCAAACTCTAGAACATCCTTACGATATGGATTGTGCTCAACCAGTAATGCTTGTGAAATAGAATTTGTAGTGGTTGGATAAATAACGGCTGTAGATTTAAATTTAGGCGTTATAATGAAAGGCGATGAAACAACTGCAGCTAAAACAGAAGCAATTAAAGTGAAAATCACTAAAGGTTTCCGCCATTGATATAGATCTAATATAATATTTCCGGAATTAGACAGGGACGCTTTACTCATGGTTATTTAATTTAATTTCATCCAAATATACAACTAATCAACAGGTTTGCACAGTACGCAAAAAAGGCTTTACAAACATGCCATTCTTATTCATTTCTCACAATATACATCATACGTTTTATCGGAATCATGCGAATAAACGAAGCAAAAGCAAATGAACTTAAAACGAATACACCCATTGCTACAACCCAATTTGAAACATAGAAATAAGAAAGATAAGAAATACTCAAAACGCCAAATACAAAACAGAGGAACTGAGTAAAGCCAATAAAAGTCGTACGGATATCAAACTTCTTTTTAGAGACGATGATCTGTACAATAGAAACCATTAATTGTGTTATTAAACTTGCAACTGCTGAGCCTAATGCTTGCCACTTTGGTATAAACAATAAGTTTAAACCGATATTAACAACAACTGCGGAACCTGCCAACAAATTCAGCACTTTTAAATCGCCATTTGCAGTTAATAAGGTTCCAAAAACATAAGTAGAAGAAATGCAAACGAAACAAAACATCAATACAGAAAACAGATGTACAGATTGATGACTCAAATCATGGTATCTCCAATTTAAAATTTCTTCACCAAACTGAAAGCATAACACACTTAATATAATGGCTCCAGAGAACATCATCTTAAAAGAGATGTCTATAATCCCATTTAAAACTTGTTTCTCCTTAATCATTTTAGAGAAAATAGGTAACAATAAAACTGAAAACAAATAGGCAACCATATTTCCGGCTTCAAAGAATCGATAAGCTTGAGCATAATAACCGGCTTGTCTGCTTCCATCTTCAAGCAGCTTCTCTAACATGACCGAATCACTTCTGTAATAAAAAGTCATTAATAAAATTAATAATGCATAGGGTGCACTTTGCTTTATGATGGCAAAAGAAAATAAATGATTGTACTTTATTTTTACAAAAGCCGACTTCTGCCACACCCAAAATAAAGCAACAAACAAAGTAATGGTATACGAAAGCGTTTGTGTATAAATAAACCATTCTATTTCAAAGGGCCGATCCGTCACATTACCCCATAACAATACCGAACAAAAAAGAATCATTAAAAAACGATCTAAAACCGAAATCACACTATCCTTTACGAACATTTGTATGCCACTCAGGTTAGATCTTAAATACAAAATAATAGCTACTAAACCCTGGTTAAAGGCTAACATCAACAACAACTTTAAAGCATAATTAGAGTAGCCCCAAATAAAACCAGCACTGATTGTAAAAAACACATAAGCTATAACAAGAAGGAGCTTTAAACTGAACAGTTTAGAAAAATATTTGGATAAAAGGTGTTCGTTTTGAGCAACATTTTTAGTGTTAAAATTATTGATTCCAAAATCAAGAAAAATATTGAAAAGAAATGAGAAGTTGAATAAACTAAAATAAATACCATACGTCTCTGCCCCCACTCTATTAATAATTTCAGCATCAATCCCAAGTATGTAGAACGGCTTTATTAAAAGGTTAAGAACCAATAAGAAAAATAAGTTCGTAATAAACTTTTTCTGCATGTGAAATTATAATCTTAGTTAAGTCAACGTCAAAAAAAGCACATTCGTACTTAATGCGCAACAAAAAACTCTATTTTTGTATGCATGAGAATTGCGGTTAACACACGTCTGCTTCTAAAAGACAAGCTTGAAGGTATTGGGTGGTATACCTATGAAACCCTTTCACGAATCGTAAAATCACACCCAGAGCACGAATTTTTCTTTTTATTTGACAGACCCTATTCAAAGGAATTTATATTTGAAAAAAATGTACATCCTGTAGTCATAAGTCCTCCTACAAGGCACCCTATTTTATGGTACATTTGGTTTGAGTGGCGCATTCCAAAAATACTTCGAAAAATTAATGCTGATGTATTTCTATCGCCTGACGGATTTCTATCTCTGAAGAGCAACACCCCTTCTATAGCGGTTATTCACGACATCAACTTTAAGCATCATCCAAAAAATCTAAAATTTATTCATAGAATATTCTACAATTATTTTTTTAAAAAATATGCCAAAAAAGCCAGCCGAATAGTAACAGTTTCAGAGTATTCAAAACAAGATATTTGTAACTCATATGACATCGATGCGTCTAAAATAGACCTCAGCTTAAATGGCGTAAACTCAAATTTCCATCCAATAGGGTTACAAGACCAAATTGCCACCCGAAATAAATATAGTGACAGTAAAGACTACTTCATTTTTGTAGGCGCGCTTCACCCAAGAAAAAATATTTCAAGACTTCTCCTTGCATTTGATGCATTTAAATCTGAATCAAAATCCTCGAATAAATTACTTATCGTTGGCGCCAAAATGTGGTGGAATAATGATCTTAAAAAATGCTTCGAAAACCTCACATACAAAGGGGACATAATTTTTACTGGAAGAAAAAACACTGAAGAACTGAACCAACTCTATTCTTCGGCACTTGCACTTTGTTATGTGCCATATTTCGAAGGTTTTGGCATGCCAATTATTGAGGCTATGAAATGTGCTTGCCCGGTAATCACATCTAATGTTTCGGCCATGCCTGAAGTAGCTGGAGATGCTGCATTACTTGTCAATCCATTTGAAATAAAGGAAATAACAGATGCCATGACAAAATTAAATGCCAACAGCGAATTAAGAGCTGAACTTTCGTCTAGAGGGCAAATTCATTCACAACATTTCAATTGGAATACAACAGCTATAGCCCTATGGGAAAGCATAGAAAAAGTAATGAATAGATGTTAGCTTCCTACTTACACAAAAACAAAATTGAAGTGGGCTGTGATGAGGCAGGTAGAGGCTGTCTTGCTGGTCCGGTTGTAGCTGCTGCAGTTATTTTACCGAAAAACTTTAAACACCTATTACTAAATGATTCCAAACAACTAAGCGAGAAAAAGAGAGTTTTACTTAGAACTGAAATTAAAGAACATGCCATAGCCTATGCGATTGGTATTGTAGATCATAAAGAAATTGATGAAATAAATATTTTAAATGCCTCCATTTTAGCCATGCATAGGGCGCTAGACCAAATTAAAAACCCTTTTGACAGCATTTTAGTTGACGGAAATAGGTTTAAAAAATATAATAAAACAGAACATCACTGCATCATTAAGGGTGATGGCAAGTACTTAAGCATTGCCGCCGCTTCTATATTAGCGAAAACCTACAGAGACGATCTCATGAAAAAGCTTCACCTGGAACACCCTCAATATCAATGGGAAAACAACAAAGGTTATCCAACAAAATCTCACAGAGCAGCGATTAAAAAAATTGGGGTAAGTCCATACCATCGAAAAAGCTTTAGACTACTTCCCGAACAATTAAGCCTAAATATTTAATAATAGT
>Ga0066605_10000758_pt1 | contig 21312 bp, 19 predicted proteins | sample SaaInlLV_DNA_10m_FD_60385 | JGI IMG/M metagenome (GOLD analysis project Ga0066605, IMG submission 60385) | Marine microbial communities from expanding oxygen minimum zones in the Saanich Inlet - SI075_LV_DNA_10m | ecosystem: Environmental > Aquatic > Marine > Unclassified | place: British... | reverse complement strand
TAGGAGCGCTAGTTTCTGAAATCACAGTCCCGAGGTTTATTTGTTTAAGGTCCGGGTTGTCATACGCAGACCCGCCAGAAGCGGATAAGACGGATTGATCTAAATTATCTCCAATGGGATTGAAAGTCACACCATCTGTACTGTAAAGTATTTGTTGTAAATCATTGAATCGCGCACCGAACTGTTCAAATTCTAGTGTCACCTGATTGGTGCCCGCCAAGGTAATAACATCAATCGGGTTAGCTGTTGTTAAGGTATAAACAACATCAAGTGCTTGGGTTCCATCAAAAGGATCGCCATTTACCAATTCAGCATAATTCCCACCGGAACTAGAGCTTATACCTGCTGTTGAATACCAACCATCAGATTCAGCATTGATATTCCACCCGTAGTCCAAACCAGATTGACCACTATTATCAACAATCCACGTAGATTCATCTGAGAAGTCATCAGACCAAATCGTAACTCCTTCATCTTTTAATGAGGGCATTAGACTGGAAGGCTTCTCGACGCTTGACAATTCATCAACTAAAATAATTCGTGGTGCTTTTTGAGCACAAATAGCACCTGCAGTAAGTGCAAGGCATGTGGTAAGTATAAGTTTTTTCATGTAAATTTTTTAAGACACCTAAATATACAAAACTCTTTATAAATTTATCGGTCTTCGAGAAAAGGAAGTTCTGCTCTAAGTTTTTTAAGCGAATTAAAAGAGAGCGTTCCTTGAATTAATTCACCCATGCAATCATTACTTTCTTGTGATAGGATGTCACCATTTGCGTCTATAATTAGACTTTTGCCATTATATTCTAAATTGTTATTATCTGCACCAACACGATTGCAGGCAATAACATAGCATTGGTTTTCAATTGCTCTTGCCTGTAGAAGTTTTACCCAATGATGAATCCTCTTTTTGGGCCAATTCGCAACATATAAAAGTACATCATACTTTGGGGCACCGCCATGTTCTATTTCATTACGTATTAATTCGGGAAATCGAAGATCATAACAGATTTGAAGATTTAAACGCCAACCTAGTAGTGTCGAGATCATTGCTTTTGTTCCAGCTTGATAAGCATCGGCTTCTCCCCCTAAACCAAAACATTTCCTTTTGTCGTATATCTCTAGCTGATTTTCCCTTATAAAAACACCTCTATTGTAAACCCCTTCTTTGCTTTTAATAATCAAGGAGGTATAAATTGCGGCTTTATACGTTTTACTAATTTCCTTTAAGAATTCAATACCCTCGGAATTATGCATTTCTTCTGCCATTTCTTGGTGATTCATTGAGAAACCTGTGTGGAACATTTCAGGCAAGAGGAGAAGGTCAAATTTTTTTTTATCTGATAAAACCTTTTTTATTTCAGCGAAATTCGCTTGTTTATTTTCCCAAATTTGATTGAATTGAAGGAGTGCTATTTTTAAATCTCGCATAGTATTTTTGTTGCATTTATAAGCGTTTCATCCTCCTTTGCAAAGCAGAATCGAACAACCTTTTTCTCCTCTTTATGTGCACTAAAAACAGAAACAGGAATTGCGGCTAATTTAAATTTAGTGACTAGATCTTCACAAAACGAGGTGTCGTCTAGTGCTGATATTTTGTCAAAAGAGGCGAGTTGAAAATAAGTCCCTTCACAGGGCAACAAGTCAAAGCGACTTTCTTTGAGACCTGACCTAAATAAGTCTCTCTTTTTTTGATAAAAGGGACCAAGTTTTTTCACATCTTGGCTTTTTAAATACTGAGCTAATGCATGCTGACTAATACTATTTACTGTAAAAACTAAGTATTGGTGCACTTTTTTGATTTCATTCATTATTGCTTTTGGAGCAACGACATAGCCAACTTTCCAGCCGGTAATATGGAAGGTTTTACCAAAGGAAGATACAATAATTGTTTTGCTGTGAAGTGCAGGGTATAAATTAGCAGAAAGATGCGTGTTTTCAAATGTAATATGCTCATATACCTCATCTGATAGATGGTAAAGATGTTTCCAGCTGTTTAGCAGATTTGATAGCTCTAACATATCACTTTCTGTCCAGCTTCGCCCTGATGGGTTGTGTGGATTGTTCGTGATGATTAGCTTGGTTTTATTTGTAGTTTTTTTTTGAATGAGTCCCCAATCTGGAAGAAATTCCTTATTCAAAGGAATACGCACAGGGATACCTTGCGAGAGCGTAATTGGCATACAATAACAATCATAGCTAGGGTCTAAAATCAACACTTCATCTCCTGGTTCAATCAAAGCTTGAATACTTGTGAATATACCTTGGGTTGCACCGGCTGTGATTAGTATTTCTTTATTGTGATTTAGCTTTCTACCGTATGTATTATCAATCAGTTTTGCTGTTTCTTGTAATAGTTCAGGTAGACCACTCATCGGACAGTATTGATGGACCTTTTTCGACGCAGTTTCTTTAATTATATCTATAAGCTTAGAATCTACATCGAAGTCAGGAAAGCCTTGTGATAAATTTATGGCTCCATGCGCTGCGGATAACTGAGACATTTTGGAAAAAATACTCAAAGGAATGTCGGGTAATTTAAACATAAGCGAAAGTATTAAAATAAAAAAAGGGAGACCTTACGGCCTCCCTTCAATATAAGATTTATCGTTATTAGTTCTTTACAACTCTGAATGTTTTAAATACATTGTTGTTGTATACTTTAACGAAATACGTTCCAGTTTCTGAATTTTTCAAATCAACAGACTTGATTTCATTTCCTGTAATGTAGTTCTTGAACGTTCTAACAATTCTACCATTAAGATCCGTTACCTCAACACTGAAGAACCCTTCTGCATCATTCGCTTGAATGTTGAAGCTTCCAGTTGTTGGGTTAGGATAAAGCTCAAAGAAGCTTAAATCTGCCTCCATAAGACCTAAGTAGTCACATCCTCCGTCTACAAACAATAGAACCGTAGATGTATCTGCTTCACAAACTCCGTTAGAAGTAATGTATTGGTAGTTGTAACTTCCTGGGATGTTACTCGCAGTGATATCTGGAGAACCTAGGTTGTTTCCTTGTGGGTCAATCCAATCTCCACCTAAATCAATATTACCTGACAAAGAGGATAACAAGTTGTAAGGCTCATTCAAACACACTGAATCTGCACCATCATCACCTGCTGAAGAAGGACCGTAAATTACTAGAGACGCAACTGTCGTATCAGCTGTACATGGTGTTTTCACAACATATAAGAAGTCGTACGTACCTTCTGGTAAGAATTGTACATCTGCGATTGAACCATTAACAAACGTTTCGTTCGCAGGGAAACTCCAGTATCCGTAAGTTTCACCTTGTGTAATGTATTGGTTTAGATCTACTGTATCAGCAGCTCTACAAACATTACCACTACCATCAATACCTGGCTCAACAGAACAAGGAAGTATTTGGATTTGATCTACAACATTTGCACGACCCCAGTTATTGGTTCCTTCAAATGCTATTTCTAACTGATCCGTAGTATCAACGATAAACAACGTATCAACCGTCCATTCTGGTGTGTCGTCTGCATAAGATGCGATCTCAACCCATGCAGCAGTATCTGTATCTCTTACAAATACTTTTGTGATGTTTTGGTCACCAGCCCATGTTTCTTGTGCGTAAGCAAAAACAAGTGCAACACTATCTTGGTCACTTAAATCAATTCTAGGAGATGCTAATTTACTCACTTCACCACCTGGTGTGCTAATAAATCTTGCATTGAGGTCTCCTTCGTATGAATTTGTAGCAGCACCACCAAGGCCACCGCCAGCACCTGTAGCATATGTCCAATCTTCTTCACCCACTTCGTTGATATTATACCAACAAATACGTGTATCAGAATCATCTTCAAAAGTTTCCTCGAAAGGAACTGTGTATAAACCACAATCTGTAGTGAATGAGATTAGAGCCCAATCTCCATTGACACCAGTTCCACAATCTGCAACTACATAGTAGTCATAGGCTGTATTACCTTCTAAGTTGTTGATGAAACCAACAGTGTCTGAGAAAGCAACTGAACCGATTTCTTCTCCTGTACCTGGTGTGAATCCAGCAGCACCGTATTCAACAGTCCAAGAAGTTTCAGAACCGTTTGATACCCATGATACTTCAACACTTGTATCAGCTAATTCATTGATCACAAGATCAGAAGGACCAGCTGCGCTACCTACTGTGAGGAAGTATACACTAGAGGAATCTCCAAGACCATCGAAAACAACAATGTCATATATACCCGCTGTTAAATCAGTAGGGGCAGCTCCTGCCGCTCCTCCGTTAACAGAGAACGTAAATGGAGCTTCACCACAATCAACAGAATCGATTACAAATGATCCATCTGCACCCGTATTACATGAAGCATCCACTGAAGAAAGATACACATTAACAGGAGAAACATTGACAGTTACAGAAACTGTTTCCTCGCTGTAACAACCATTATTGTCACTCGCAACATAAAAGTCGTAAGACCCTGCTGTACTTGCATCAGGAAGAATAGCAGTTCCGATAGATTCGAAAGGAGAACCGTTACCGATAACAGCACCGCCTGTAGCAGCATCGAACCAAGCAACATCGATAGCTTCAGTTGCTTCGTACCGAATAAGACCGTTAAATACCCTCGGTGCGAATGTACAATTGAAGATCGTACCACCGTGACCTTGTATAAAGTTAAATCCTGCACTTGAAGCATAAACATCTCCAAGCGTAGTTCCGTTTGTGTACGCAACACCACCTGTAGATCCAATGTGGAAAGAATATCTTTCACCTGCTGGAATAGTAATGTTAACAGGTACAGGAATATTAGTATAACCCGGTCCGTCAGAAGCAAGTCCTTCAGCTGTACCTACTAAAATCCAACCAGCATCACTAGTATTAGCCCCTGGTACAGTTAAGTAATCATCAGCTCTGTAGAAAATAGAAACATCTCCTGTCGTCCCTGCGTTCATATTTAAAGCAAAGTCTTGAATGGTTGTTTCTTGAATCGCTTCAATAACAAACATGTTAGCATCTGAACCATTACCGCCAGCCATTGTCGTCAATAACGAGTCCGTTGAAGAAATATCGCCAACAGCAGCCAATTCGATACTTGCATCACCTAAACAAGCGTATACTGCTGTATCAGCTGCAGGGCTTGGTGGGATAGAAGTTTCTAAAGTGTTAATGGTTATAGATATAGGAGCACTAAATAACGAATCAGCATCCTTAACCACAATTGAGTATGTACCAGCAGTTAAACTTGGCGCAGGTCCAAAAGTTCCACCATCAACAGAGAATTCAAAAGGCTCTTGTCCGCAAAGCGTGTCAAGAATCGCAAATCCTCCATTCGTATAATCAGTACAAGTTTCGTCTGTTGTAGATAGCGTAACATTTACATCCGTGATTTCCACAGTTACTTGAAGTGCGCTACTTTCACAACCTTCGTTCGACTGTGTTACAAAAAAGTCATATATCCCGGTTTCGGCTGCTGGCATAACACCAGTACCAACTGACTCGAATGGTGATCCGTTTCCTTCTAGGTTACCACCAGAAGCTGCGTCATACCAATTTAAAGGATAAGCACCCGCCGGTATTGTATAGTTAATTTCACCACCATAGCCGGCGAAATAAACACTATTTCCATCTTGATTTAGTATTTCAAAGGAAACTTCTCCTTGGAAACTTCCTGGTGTCCATTCTGCTGTAAGCGTTGCGCCTTCTACAGAAACGAAGTTGGCCGTAGCGTTATCTCCTGACAAAATAGTAGCGTCAGTTAAAACAACCACACCGTCTGAAGAAATTGTAATGGCATTACCATTCCATCCATCACCCCATGAATCAAACATGTTTAAGGTATAAACGACTGGAAGACCACTTGGGGATGCCTCTAGTAATATACTAGCAGAACCGCTACAAAAAGCTAAGAGGGTATCTCCTGTTGGAGCATTTGGGACTGCAGTCGCTGGTGTTGAGATAACAACATCGATAGGAGAACTTTGTAAGGTTGCTCCGTCTTCAACTACAACAGAATATGTTCCCGCTGCTAAATCAGTAGGTGCAGGCCCAAAGGCACCGCCATCAACTGAAAAAGAGAACGGTGCAGTTCCGCATTCAACAGCCGCTATTGAAAATGTTCCGTCAGTATTACCAATACACGAAACGTCTTGCGCGACGATTGATACGTTTACGTCGGTTATATTGATAACGACTTCGGTCGCTGCACTTTCAGTACAATTCAGACCTGTTGAAGTAACAAAAAAGCTATACGAACCTGTAGTTGCAGTTGGCATTACAGAAGTACCTACGGTCTCAAACGGAGAACCATCACCCAGAAGAGTGCCACCTGCTGCGTCATACCAATTTAAAGTATAAGTATCAGAAGGAGTAGTATAATTTACTGAATTTCCGAAGCCTCCATTAACAACGATTGTTCCATTTTCGTCTGTTATATTGAAACCGACTTCACCAGTAAAACTTCCAGTTACCCATGATGCAGTCAAAAATGCACCTTCTAAGAAAGTAAAAGTCGCAGTTGCATTTGAACCAGATGGAATCGTTGCTCCTACTAACACAGGAGTTCCGTCTGCAGAGATAGTAATCTGATTTCCATTCCAACCATCTCCCCATGAATCTGTCATGTTCAGAGTATACGTTACAGCAACTGGGCTGGGTGCAGCTTCGAGAGGAATGGTAGCTACACCTCCACAGTAAGCAAGTGGACTTGCAGAAGTGGGCGCATCACATTGTGCTTTTACAGTCGAAAGACCAAAAAACACTGAGATACTAAATAGTAGTAATTTTTTCATTTAGATAATTATTTGATTTGTAATTTAGCGAAAATATGAAATTCTTATGATAGAAATAAATTTAAGCCTTATTAATTCGCATATATTTATTATTCATGCAGAAGAAATTATTATTAGATCCTAAAAAACAACAAATATGGAAATCTTAGAAAATAAAGTAGCTGTCGTTTCAGGAAGTTCGCAGGGTATAGGAAAAGAAACCGCAAAACTTTTTGCATCTCGAGGTGCGTCAGTCATCCTTTTAGCTAGAAATAAGTCTAAATTAGAGGGAGTGATAGAAGAACTTGATTCTTCATTGCCTTCGCAAAGACACGGTCTTATTGTTGCTGATTTTTCAATGCCAAAAGCACTTGATCAAGCCCTTCAGGATTTCTTAGCAAAAGAAACGAGACCGATACACATCTTAGTGAACAATACCGGTGGTCCCGCAGGTGGTTTAATTAAGGATGCTACTCCTCAAGAATTTATAAATACATTTCAGCAGCATTTAATTTGCAATCACATTTTGGCTCAAGCCTTGATTCCAGGGATGATTAATGAAAAATTTGGCAGAATAATCAATGTGATTTCAACATCTGTCAAGCAGCCTTTAAATGGTCTTGGTGTTTCCAACACGATACGAGGTGCAGTTGCAAATTGGAGCAAAACCCTTGCCAATGAACTTGGTGAATTTAATATAACCGTTAACAACGTGCTTCCTGGTGCAACTAATACTTCCCGACTTTCGGACATTGCATTATCCAAAGCATCCAAAACAGGCCATACGGTTGACCAAATATTCAGCTCCATGGCGGCACAAGTTCCAATGCAAAGAATTGCAGAGCCTGACGAAGTAGCAAAGGCCATAGCTTTTTTGGCTTCAAATGAAGCCGATTATGTAAATGGAATCAATCTCCCAGTCGATGGAGGACGGACAAAATCTTTATAACTTGGGCCTATTTTTGAGCGTTATTCTATAGGTGATTAAAGCGGGAAAGCCAATCAGAAAACAAGCAGCTAGCGCATAGCCTCTTGCGGTTAAATAAAAGTCAGAAAAAAACGCCATATCAGGGTCATATCCCCAAGGAGTAAATGAATACAAGCTTAAAGGACCTTCTATTATTACACCTGTTTCTTTTACTACATACTCACCAGGAAATAAATTTAGTGGTACCAAAAGTAAAAGCAATAATACAGCTATAAAGCAACATAAAAACATCCAAAAAGGATTCTTCAAAGCGATTTTCATAGATTCAAAGATAAGCCTTAATTTTAGCAAAGCATGTCAAACGCAGCAAACGGATTACATATTAATAAACAACGTTGGAAAATATTCCTTGCGTTCATGGTCCTTATTGTTATTGCAGTTTCGTTATTTCTTTCTAATAATTTTCTCTCGAAGCTTGGAGATAAGGAACAATCAAAGGCTACACAATGGGTAGAGTCCATTAAGAAGAAAGGGGCTTTAGTTCAGCTCAGTAATGACATCTTTTCAGAGCTCAAAAAAAAAGAACGTCAAAAAATAAACGTCGTCGTTGAGGCGCAAAAAGTATTACTTCAAAAGTCCGATCTTTCTAAAAGTCAAGACGTAGAATTTTCTCTTTCGATAATTCAGTCAAATACTGACATTCCTGTGGTGCTTCTTACCGAGGAGAATGGGATCATGCAGTATAGAAATATGGAAACCATATTTGGAAATACTGCAGATGAGGCACGAAAAGATTCCATCTGTATAGAAAGTGCAAAAGAATGGAAAGCTGCGGGTCAATTTCAACTTATAGAATATTTAGACGGAGAGTTCCTTCAGTTTATATTTGGATCGTCATTTGAGCTTGGTCGTCTCCAGAACGAAAGTGAACGGCTGATTGCTTCTTTTAATGAAGAAATAAAGGATAACAAAGCACTTATACCCGTAATGCTTTGGGATGTTTCAACTGATTCTCTTGAAGCAACAAATATTAATGTAGGTGCAAAACAAAGCCGTGACCTGCGAGGAGATTGGGCACAAAATAATCCTCCGCTGATATTTGATTTCGGGTCGGGTCAGAAAAGGTTATACTTTTCCGAGAGTGAGGAGCTTTATTATTTAAAGTGGATTCCAACATTTCAGGTGCTTATTTTGGGCTTGTTGATCCTTGTTGGGTATTTTATTTTCTCGACATACCGAAAGGCGGAACAAAAAAGAGTTTGGGCCGGTATGGCCAAAGAAACTGCTCATCAGCTTGGAACACCTTTGTCCTCTTTGATGGGCTGGCAAGCACACCTTGAAAATCTTAAAGTTGACCCTATGGTTACCCAAGAGATGAAGAAAGATCTTGTGCGTCTTGAAAGAATAACGGATCGTTTTTCAAAAATCGGTTCTGAGTCCAAGCTTGAAGAAAAAAATATTGTAGCAACCATTCAAAATAATCTAGAGTATTTGGAAGCTCGTCTTTCAAAGAAGGTCGAGCTCATTTTTGCGTCAAAAGTATCTCCTGATTTATCTGTTTTACACAACGCTGCTTTAATGGATTGGGTAGTAGAAAATTTATGTAAGAATGCTGTGGACGCGATGCAAGGTGTCGGCAGATTAGAGATTTCTTTGGTTGCTCAAAAGTCTACTATAGATATAGATTTTAAAGACTCTGGGAAAGGGATTCCCTCATCAAATCAAAAAGCGATTTTTGAGCCAGGGTTTTCGACGAAAAAGAGGGGTTGGGGTCTAGGTTTGGCTTTAGTAAAGCGCATTATAGAGGAACATCACTCGGGAAAAGTTTACGTGGCGGAGTCAAAGTTCGGCGAGGGTACAACCTTCAGAATTACTTTGCCGGTTCGTTGAAATCTGACTTAAGCTTATCAATTACTTCGCTTACGCTCAAAATCTCTTTCACATATTCGATCGATGGACCTGCACACCAAACCGTTTTATAGGTGGTAGAAAAAGCCGCTTTTTGCAAACTTTTCATTCCTCTCATGAAGGTCAGCGCCTTGAACCACTTTTTAAGCTTTTTGTTTTTATTTAAAAAGGTCTCTAAAAAATTCTGTGAGGTACCGATTTTACTGACATAAGGTGTATTAATAACGGTGCATGGTGTTCCCGAAAGTTTTGTTGTGAGTACAATGTCTTTCGCACCATATTGAACACATGCGTCTTTATATCCCTGTGATACTGGCGCTTCTTTTGTTGCAATAAAGATGCTACCCATAGATACACCATCTGCACCTAGGTCAAGCATTTCTTTTATTCCGTGCCCGTCTCCAATACCTCCTGCCGATATTACTGGAATCTTACATTCTTTTTTGAGGGCTGGAATGAGCTCAGAAAAAGGAGTCGGCCCTGCATGACCACCAGCCTCTTTATTGACAGCTATGATTGCATCAGCTCCAAGTTCTTCAACTTTTCTCGCATATTTTGCATCAACAACATCACAGAAAACTTTTACGCCATATTGCTTTGACATAGCGATCGTTTCCGCCGGAGAACCTAAAGATGTTATGAAATATGATATGCCTTCCTCACAACAGGCTTTGAGTTGTTCTCTATATAAAAAGTTCGATTTATTGACAATTAAGTTGATTCCGAATGGTCCATCAGTGGCTTTTTTAATGCGTCTGATTGCCTCCCGCAGTTCATCAACAGTTCTGTAGTTTAGCGCCGGGATAGCACCGGTTATACCATTTTTTATGGCCTCAATAATCATCTCCTCATTCGACACCAAAAACATAGGGGCCATAATAACGGGAAACTCAATATTTAACATTTCACTTAAAGAAGCTTTTTTTGTCATTACCTTTGTTTTCGTATTTTCAAAAATAAGGAATTATAAAATCGTATCCTAAATGAGTATTAAGCAATGGGTTTTTACCCTCTTCTTAGGTCTTCCTTTATTCGGGATAGCCCAAAAAAAGAAACTCGTTATTAAGGATTCCACGCGTTATTCTTTATCTATGATTTATGAGTCCCTCATAGACATTTCATATGTATATGAAGAATATGTTGAACTTTCGGTTTTAGGGTTTTCAGAGTTCGAACAATCTATCCCACTACTTAAACTTAGTAATGCAAGTGCAGAAGAGAAAAAAAACATTCTTATTGTCGGTAATTTGCACGCAAGGGAATTTTTCAGTTCCAAGTTTGTTTTAAAATTTTGTAATGCGTTTTTGTTTTCGCTTGATTCTGACAAAGGAATTTATCCATCTGCTCGTGAACTTCTCGGCAAGTATAATATTTACGTTATTCCTGTTGCCAATCCTGATGGTCTAAAAATAGCACAAGAGGACTGGAAGGGGATTGAATCACACAAATCATCAATAGATTCTATAAAGCGAATAGGGCCATTTTCTGATTGGAAAGCAAATGGCAAGGGAATAGATCTTAATAATAATTTTGATGACGGGAACTTTGAGGTCAAGCATGGTCATTTGTTTGAAGAAAAACCGGCCTCACAAGGTCATAAAGGAGCTTTTCCTTGTCAGGCGATAGAGGCTAAGATAATTCAAGACTTCGTAGACTCAATTGTCCCTCTTTTAACACTTTCTTTCCATACGAAGGGGGATGTCTTATTTTGGGCCGATAGAGGTACCCATGCTCAATTCAAAGGCTTGGATACTAAACTTAATACAGTTGTTGCTGAGACTTGTGGCTTTATATTGGCAAGAGTATCAAGAAACCCGAAAGAATATGGCGCGGGTTTAGAGAATTATATTCGTGCCAAGACCAAAAGAATTGGTGTTTGTGTTGAACTTTCAGTGCCAAATGGAACTACTGCCCAGCATCCTCCCAATAAGTTTAATTCATTGGTTTGGCAAAAGTGTAAAAATATGCCAATTCTTTACCTTCAAGAGTTAGCGAAGTTATACCCTTCATATTCTTCTATTTTCAAAGAATAAGGAGCGATCAAAGGTGGTGAATGTGCAATGGCATCGAAATGCTTTGTAATTTTGAACTGCTTTTAATTACAATCATGGATTTAACTTCAACGTATTTTTTCGCTCCATATGAAGACTACTCACAATTAAATATTGTTCTAGAATTATTGGCTGTAATTTTTGGCCTTGTAAGCGTTTGGCTTTCTAAACTGAATAACATTTTGGTATACCCGACTGGCTTGATATCAACATCGATATATGTTTATTTACTTTTTCATTGGGGATTATTGGGTGACATGATGATTAATGGATATTATGTCGCAATGGGTATTTATGGTTGGTATTATTGGTCGAAGAAAAAAAACGGTTTAGAGGTTCACAAAATTGCAACAATCACGGGTGTTGAATTGCGAATGATTTTTGCACTGTTTTTGAGCACACTTTTATTTGTTTTTGGTATTTATTCTGTATTTAGTTTTTGGGGAAGTGTAGTCAGTTATATTGACGCATGCACAAGCGCGCTATTTTTTGTAGCAATGTTCTTGATGGCAAGGCGTAAAGTTGAACATTGGATTTTTTGGATTGTGGGAGATGTGATTTCGATACCTTTATACATCTACAAGGGTTTTGCGTTAACAGGACTGCAATACCTCATTTTCACCTTAATTGCTATTGGCGGTTATATTTCATGGAAAAAAGAGCTGGATTATGAAAGGCGTTAAAATTGCTTTTACAGGACCTGAGTGTTCAGGTAAAACAACGCTTTCTGATTGGACGTCGGTTCATTTTGATGCCAATCTTGTTTCAGAATATGCAAGAGCTTACCTAAGCTCGGATAGTAATTATAAAATTAACGATCTAGAAAAGATTGCTCAAGAACAATACAATCAAAATACTATTGAAAACGGACTTACAATTTTAGATACAGAGATGTTAGTGATGCGTATTTGGTGCGAGGAGAAATTTGGTTTTTGTTCTCCGTTAATAAAAAGGCTTTACAACAAACAAAAGGTGGATTTGTATTTTCTTTGTAAACCTGATTTTAAATGGGAGCCAGATGTCTTAAGAGAAAATCCAAATGATAGAAATCGGTTGTTTGAATATTACATTACGTATTTAAATCAGCTTGACGTGCCGTTTATTATTTTGAGTGGTAATTTAGTTGATCGAAAAGCCATGATTACAGCGGAATTAAAAAAAGTATTGGTATGAAGAAAGTGATTTTTATATTCGGACTTTTATTCGTTTGTGTACCCATAGCCTATTATTTTAACAAACCCGATGGTAAAAAGCAATTGGATATAATCAATCCAATAGATTTGGATGAAGATGTTGTAGATCCCGAGCTTAGAAACAAAGGACGTGCTCATTTTATTGCTGATTTTGAATTAACAGATCAAAACAATCAACAATTTCGTTCTAAAAGCATTAATGGGAAAATCTGGATTGTTGAGTATTTCTTTTCAACCTGTAAAGGGATTTGTCCTATTATGAATGCTGAAATGAAACGCGTTCAATCGGCTTATGAAAAGGACATAAACGTTGTGATTTTGAGTCTAACCGTAGATCCCGACCATGACAATCCAGAAGTGTTAAAAAGTTACGCTCAGAAGCATGGCGCTATAAAAGGAAAGTGGTTTTTTCTTACAGGAGCAAAGGCAAAATTGTATGAGTTAGCCCGAAAATCTTTCTTTTTACTCAAGCCGGCAGAGGCGAAAAATCAGGGCGATGTAGGGAGCGATTTTATTCACACTAATAATTTTGTTTTGATTGATCAGAACAGGCAAATTAGAGGATATTATGATGGTACAAATCCAGAAGAGGTGAATGAGCTAATAGAAGATATTGAAATCTTGAAAGGTGAATAGGATTCATTCTATTCAGAGCCACTGAAATTGCCTATCTTTGTCCCCAAGAGACTAAATCTATTAGAAGATTCGCAATGCGTAGAGATAAAAAAAATCAACAGCCAGAAAAAAATGTTTCCAAACGCGATAAGCGTAAGTACATTGAGTACAAACAGAAACATAAAAAAGGGGATCCGTTACCATCATTTAGTGATGAGGTGAGATTGAATAAATTCATTTCTAATGCTGGAATTTGCTCCAGAAGAGAGGCCGATGTGCTAATTGCAGCAGGAGTCGTAATGGTCAACAATAAAGTAATCACAGAGCTGGGGTTTAAAGTGAAGCCTGACGATGAGGTTAAATATGACGGTGAGACTATTAAATCATTCAATAAGCGTTATGTTCTACTTAACAAGCCAAAGGGTTTTTACTCCACTTTGGGTGAATCTAAAGGAAGGAAAACAGCCGTAAAATTAGTTCAGAAAGCTTGTAAAGAATTATTATTCCCTGTTGATAAATTAGACAAAGATGCAACAGGTCTTTTACTTTTCACGAATGATTCAGACTTATCCAAAAAATTAAACCACCCCCGTTTTCAGTCTAAAAAGTTATATCATGTTGAGTTAAATAAGCCAGTAACTAAAAGTCATTTGAATAAACTAATTGAAGGAGTAGACTTGGAGGATGGTAAGACCAAAGTGTTGAGTGCATCACATGTTGAAGATGGTACCTCTCGTGAGGTAGGTGTAGAAATTAGCTCAGGAAAAAAACAGGTGTTACATAGAATGTTTGAGGCAATGGGTATGGCTGTCGTAAAACTTGATCGTGTTCGTTTTTCAGGTTTAACAAAGAAAGATTTACCAAGGGGAATGCATAGGCATCTTACGGAGAATGAGATTTCTTTTTTAAAAATGTCTAAATAGTGTATCGCCTCTTTTTAATACTGAGTCTTTATTCTTTAGTTTCGTGCAATTCGGATAACAAAAGCGAAGTGGCACTTACTGGAGAATCCATCCATCCTTATGCAGCATTCTTTTACAATTACGATACATTAACTAAAGTCTACAGGTACCGTGATATAAAGCATGGTCTAGCAGAACAATTTCATAGAGTCTATGGCGTTGAAGACTCCGAAGGCAAGCATATTATTGTTGAACGCTATTCCCAAGACGGACGCTTAACAGAGGCATTGAATTATAATCTTGATTCATTAAACGTTATCGATCATATGGTCGTGAATGGATTAGGAGAAAATGAAAAAGCAACGCTTTACAAGAACAATTTACTGCCATTTAATAGTGAGGAAGAGGTTGCTTTTGCCTCAAAGTTTTCAGGTTTTGTTGATTCTACTTTGATGCTTTTGGAGAAAAATCGTGTAATAATGGATACGCTATCTTTAGAGGTTTTCTCCAGCAAGACAGAAGCTTTTCGAATCAAAGAGAACGCAAGTTATACCTTATTAAATCCCTTCACAGAAAAAGAGCAAAGACAAGATCTTACGTTATATTATATTTTTGCAAAGGACTTTGGGCTTGTTGAGTGGTATGATGAAGCAAATAAAAGCCATTATAAACTTGAAGAAATATTATCTCAGGATAAATGGATAATAATGTTAACGAGATGAAAACAGTATTAATAACCATACTATTAATTTTAGGGAGCTTTGTCAGTATTGCTCAAAGACGTAATAAACCAAAGCCGAAAAAGTCTTTCAATGCGGGGGCTATTTTTGTACAGTGGGGTTATAATCGAGATTTTTATACCAAAAGCGATATTAACTTTAGGGGTACAGGTTATGATTTTACACTTCAGGATTGCGAGGCGGTTGACAGACCTGAGCCTTTCAGCGTAGAAAACTACTTCAACATCAAAAATATTACTATACCTCAATTCAACTTACGAATTGGATATATGATTAAGCGAAACTGGGCAATATCACTAGGATATGACCATTTGAAATATGTTCTTAGAGACAATGTTCCTTATACTTTATCAGGAACGATAAATCCGGGTGTCGATCTAGAAACAAATTGGTCTGGAACATACATTAATGAACCAGTTATCACACAGGAAGCAACTTTTCATTATGAAAACAGTAATGGTCTGAATTATATTCGTGCTGAGGTTTCAAGAGTTGATCAATGGTATAGAGAGAGGAATTCGGCCTGGTTCGCATTTTCAACGCTATTTGGTGCGGGTGCGGGTGCAATTTTATCTATTAATGACTTTACTTTTGCGGGTAGAAAATCTGTCTTTACGCCATCCTTGTCGGGAATGGCTATTTCTTTACATGCGGATGCCAGGTTAGAGTTTTTCAGACATTTTTATATCCAGCCTGGAATAGGATCCGGGTTTATGCTTCAAAACAATGTCAGAACGAGACCAGAAGATTATAATTCTGTTGCAAGCCAGTCCTTTGGATATTTAGAAGCCCATGTGCTTGTCGGCTGGTTATTTTATCTAAAACCGATTAACGCATGCGATGCATGCCCTCAATGGTAATGAAGTATTTGATTGTAGGTCTTGGAAATCCTGGTATTAAGTATGCGCAAACACGTCATAATATTGGGTTTGACATTCTTGACGAATTGGTTAAAGGTTCAGGAACATCATTTAATACTGAGCGTCATGCTGATTGCGCAGAAATAAAATTTAAAGGACGTAAATTGGTTTTAATTAAACCAAATACCTTTATGAATCTCTCCGGAAAAGCAGTTCAATACTGGTTACAGAAAGAAAAAATAGCAGTTTCCAATTTACTTGTGATTAATGACGACTTAGCACTTCCTTTTGGAACCTTGCGTCTAAAAGGAAAGGGATCTGCAGGAGGACATAACGGATTAAAGGATATTGAAGCCGTGCTTAAAACGAGTTTATATAGCCGTTTGAGATTTGGTATTGGAAGCGATTATGCTCGTGGAAGGCAAGCAGATTTTGTATTAGGACCCTGGTCAAAGCAAGAACAATTAGCGCTCCCTGAACGTATTACTCAAGCAACACGATTTATTGAATCTTTTACTACTTCAGGTTTAAATATGACGATGTCTGCGCTTAACGGGAAGTAATTAAATTAAATACACAGAAGATGGCAGAAAAAACCCTTGTGAAACAAAACCAAAAAGGAACTTACAATTGGAATATGGTTGTTGTCCTTACACTTATACCTTTAATTGGTGTTTTTGGAACCGGAATATACGTGTATAATCAAGGGGTCGTTTGGCAAGAACCATTGCTTCTATTCATACTATGGTTTCTATCAGGGATGGGTATAACGATGGGTTACCACCGGCTATTTTCACACAAGGCATACAAAACAAATGTTTTTGTTGAATGGATTCTGATGATTTTTGGTTCTATGGCACTTGAAAATACCATTTTGAAGTGGTGCTCAGACCATAGGATTCATCATACTAAAGCAGAAACTAAAGAAGATCCATATTCGATAACAGAGGGATTTTGGCACGCGCACATTGGTTGGATAGTTAAAAATGGTTTGGAAGAGAACAACAGAGTGCGCGGGGTTAAAGATTTGAAGTCGAAAAGCGCTGTTGTTTTTCAGAATAAATATTATTTTACAATAGGAATTATTGGTGGTTTCATCATCCCATTAGCCATAGGGTTTATTTATGGTCGTCCTATGGGTGCTCTACTTTGGGCAGGATTTTTAAGACTTACTATTGTCCATCATGCTACGTTCTTTATAAATTCGATGTGTCACTATTTCGGACGTCAAACTTATGACATTAAGTCGACCGCTCGAGATTCTTGGTTTGTCTCCTGGTTCACTTTTGGCGAAGGATATCACAATTACCACCATAAGTTTCAGTGGGATTACCGAAACGGAGTAAAGTGGTTTGCCTACGACCCGAGTAAATGGATCATCAAAGGGCTTTCTTTTTTTGGTATCACATACGATTTAAAGGAAGTAAAGGAAAATGTTATTGAAGAGAATAAACTAAATAATATAAAAGTTCAGCTTTTTGAAATGTTTAAAATCTCAGGGAGTAGGTTTAAAAAGATGTACTATAATAAGGTAGAATCACTCAATGAAAAATCTGAACAGCTCTTTGAATTATGGTCAGAGATGGAGCTTAAATATGCGGAGCAGTTATCAAAAGGTAAATCGAAAAACAAAGAAGTACTCCGTACTTTAATTGATGAAAGAAAAAAGTATAAAGAACAACTCAACAGAATTCGTATCGATTTACAAGGTATTATGAGTTCTATTAAAAGTCAGAAACTAAAGCCAAATTTGACTTAACATTCTTGTATTAAACTTCTATACTGTTCTTAATCTTTTGAAACTTCAGGGTGACTGATTTTACCCCCGCTTCTTCCGGTTTCAAAAGACAAGTAGGACAGTGCCAGCGCACCAACCAGAACAACAGGCAGTAATAACCTTTCTAGGGCCTTCTTTTTCCAACTCATATACAGAGCAAAAATTGAAAATAAAGAAATTAGATAGGACAAATACGCATAGATTTCAGCAGATTCCTCATGTTCGTGAATAAGGTCATGGCTGCGTCCAAGTTCCTCTACAAAGTGCTCTGCACCTTCACCGGAAAAAAACACAGGTATAGTACACATACCGCTTAATACAATAATGAAGTAACCAATCCTTCTTGAAACTCTAGAATTTATAACAAGAGCAATAATCAGAATTATCGCACCGATGATAGGTAGCAGCAAAGGCAGATGGTTGATCATAAGGTGTGTTTGCGCGTCTGACATGATTCGGATTTTTTACGAAGATTAAAAAATTATGTCACATAAACCAACTTCAAAAATCAAAGTTTAAAAATTTTATGTGTTACGACCTGTCCTTGATTACTTGTGATCTTTAAGTAATAAATACCGGGTATTAATCGAGAACAATCTATTTTTTGATTGGAGTAGGGCAGCATTTGATTGACGCCTTTTAAATCAAACATGATTGCGTTTTGAATTCCTGAGTGCGTATTAAGATAAATTGAGTTTTTAGTTGGGTTAGGGAAAGCACTCACCGTGAAATCAAGCGTACTAATCATACTTGTAGTTGTTATCCCTATGAGAGTGTCAAGATCCGCAATGGAGCCATTAAAAATGTTTAAGTCAACATCTCCCGAAATCCCAGAAATATCTCCCCACCATGAATATTGTTTGAACCCCCAAGTATCCCAGTTCCCGGTATTTGAAGGAGGGTTTAGTGTTTCATCCGGTTGCGCAAACCAAAGACCATAGCTATTTAGATCAGGGGAAAGATGATTTGCATAGTTACCATTAACGTAGAGAAATGGAGCTACACCCGTTGCATTATGGATTGCTTCCATCCATTCCTGAGCCCAAAGGGAAAGTTCCTCAGAAGTAAAGAGCTCCGTAAGTAAAACGGCTTGGCCATTAACGTAAGGGTTTTCAAGGTCGAGAACAGGAGGTAAAAACCCTGTACCTATGTATGCTGATGCCACATTTAAAAAGTTAGTGGCGTCTTGCTGTGCCGTATTATTGTCTGGACGAGCGAAGTGATAGGCCCCCATAATGAGGTCTTCCGAAATACCACCTTCTATATTTGTATAAAATTTAGGGTCTGTGTAGGTCATTCCTTCTGTAGCTTTTACCCAGGAAAAAACATAACCATCTTCGGCAACCAGCTCCCAATTAATCGTTCCTTGCCATTTGGATACGTCAATTCCCAAAACATTTTGTGCCTGAAGTTTAGATGAAAAAACAGCGATAAGAGCGAATAGAATTAATTGTTTGAATACCATCTTGTGCTTTAATAGATTTTCCTTTGCACGTTATAATTTTGAGCTGAACATTAATTTTTATAAAAAAGGTTGACTTAAAATTGTATCGCTTCAAATGTAAGTTATCATTTCTTTTGAATTGTGATGCATTTTGCTTTACGATTCATCGAAAAAACGTTTAGTTTTGTGCTATGGCGAGAATAAGAATTTCTGAATTGCTCAAAGATGGAGCAAAGTTTTTAGGACAGAAAATAGAGGTTAAAGGTTGGGTTCGTGCATTTCGAAGTAAGCGTTTTGTGCAGCTTAATGACGGCTCATGCATGTCAAATATTCAGGGGGTCCTTGATTATGATAATTTTGATGAGGAACAACTTAAGGCGATAAGCACAGGAGCCGCGGTTTGCTTGAAAGGAATACTTATCGAATCTCAAGGTTCGGGTCAAGTTGTCGAGCTTCAGGTCGAATCATTTGATATAATTGGAAGTGCAGATCCAGAAGCTGTGCAAAAAACGATTCTTCAGCCTAAAAAACACAGCCTTGACTTATTGCGAGAACAAGCGCACCTTAGGTTTAGAACCAACACCTTTGGTGCAGTATTTAGAATAAGGCATGCGGCATCTTTTGCTATCCATCAATTTTTTAATGACCGTGGATTTAATTATATCCATACACCTATTCTAACGGGTTCAGATGCAGAGGGCGCAGGTGAAATGTTTCGGGTAAGTACGCTTGACCCTAAAAACCCGCCGCTTGATGAGGATGGAGATGTTGATTATGGCAAAGATTTTTTTGGAAAACAGGTGAACCTCACGGTTTCAGGACAACTTGAAGCGGAGCTTGCAGCGCTTGGTTTGGGTCAGGTTTATACCTTTGGCCCAACATTCAGAGCCGAAAATTCAAACACCTCTAGACACTTGGCTGAATTTTGGATGATTGAACCGGAGGTAGCATTTAATGATCTTGTCGACAATATGGATTTAACGGAAGAATTCTTACAGTCTGTATGTGGTTACATCTTAGAAAATTGTGCAGAAGATTTAACTTTTTTAGACAAACGCTACGGTCAAGAGCAAAGTCAAAAGCCACAAAATGAAAGAAGTCATTTAGGGCTCTTGGAAAGCATTAAGTTTGTCGTAGATAATAAATTTAAACGTTTGAGCTACACGGAGGCCATAGATGTTCTAAGGAATTCTAAGGCGTATAAAAAGAAAAAATTCCAATTTCCCGTTGAGTGGGGTATAGATTTACAGAGTGAACATGAACGTTATTTGGTAGAAAAGGAATTTAAATGTCCTGTAATATTGAGTGATTATCCAGCGGAGATCAAAGCGTTTTATATGCGACAAAACGATGATGGAAAAACCGTTGCTGCTATGGATGTATTATTTCCAGGCGTTGGAGAAATCGTCGGTGGTTCTCAAAGAGAAGAGCGTTTAGAAGTTTTACGCTCGAAGTGTAAAGACTTTGACATAGAAGAAGAAGAGCTTTGGTGGTATATGGATACACGTAAGTTTGGTTCTGTGCCTCATGCAGGTTTTGGAATGGGCTTTGAACGTCTGATAATGTTTTTGACAGGAATGTCTAACATTCGCGATGTAATTCCATTTCCAAGGACCCCAGACAACGCAGAATTCTAGGCATTAAAAAAACCGGAAAACAAGTTTCCGGTTTACAATGTGAGACAAATATTATTTGTTCTTTTGTCGTGTTGTTTTTTGAGGAGTCGCGCCTTTCTCATGTCCTCTCTTCATTCGATCCATGAGCTGCTTTTTAAATTCTTTCTGTACCTCGACTTCAAATTTAAATGCTTTTTCGTAACCAATAATTGCTCCGATTTTTTTTGAGTAATCATTTTTTAATTTGACCATTAAGAAGTGCTGATCATGCATGTCTTCAAGAAGGCTCTTGTAGGTCTCATCATCAATTTTAGCATCCTCTTCTTTTACTGATTTAAATTGCTCTTTTATCGCTTTTCTCGAGGTTCTTATTTCCGCTTCCATTTCATTAACCAAGGGCCAAAAGGCTTGGGATTCTTCTGGAGTCAATTCAAGCTTTTTGGTAATAAAACTGACCCTTGCAGCTTCAATTCGCTCTTTTTTTTCGTTTTTGTGTTCTTTTTTTTGAGCAAATAGCGGAAAGCTACTTACAATCATACA
>Ga0066605_10000743_pt1 | contig 21562 bp, 23 predicted proteins | sample SaaInlLV_DNA_10m_FD_60385 | JGI IMG/M metagenome (GOLD analysis project Ga0066605, IMG submission 60385) | Marine microbial communities from expanding oxygen minimum zones in the Saanich Inlet - SI075_LV_DNA_10m | ecosystem: Environmental > Aquatic > Marine > Unclassified | place: British... | reverse complement strand
GGATGGCGTTTAGTACTGGCTTTATGCAAGGTAGAGGTTCTTCCGCAGCAGGTGGAGGTGGAGGTAGTGGTCCTACTAGTACCTTTGCTCGTGTGGTAGACGTACTAACTGATTCATTTCATCCTAAGTATGAAGACTATGGAGGTTCACAAGCTATAAACGGAGTATTCTATAGATCTTTATCTGGAGCAAAAAAAGAAGAAGAAGATACGCAACTAAGATTTGCCTTTAGTTCTGATGTTAATATAAGGAGAGTACCTCTTAAAAATGAAATAGTAGAGGTAGTATCACTACCTTCCGAAAGAAGAAGTACTGGTCCTAGTTCTACAAAACCTTACTGGAAACAAGTAATACCGATGTGGAACCATCCACACCATAATGCTTACCCAGACACTATTCAGTTTGAAGATCAAGAAAGCGAAGCAGAGTTTGGTGATCATTTCGAAGAAACAGATAAAGTAAACCCACTCCAACTATTCCCAGGTGATATATCAATCGAAGGTAGACATGGTCAATCTATAAGAATGACTGGTACTAAGTATGATTCTAATATTTGGATAGATGATAGTAATAATGGAGAACCACTTACTATAATACGTAATGGTCAAAAAGAAGCAGAAGCAGGAGATGAATCAATTTTAGAAGATATTAATGAAGATAAATCATCTATATACCTAACTTCCGATCATACAGTTGAGTTAACACAAGCTAATGAAAAAAGAGCTGCTTGGAAAGAAGAACCTGAAAAAGCTGATAAGTTTAAAGGTTCTCAAGTAATCATTAACTCTGGAAGACTTTATTTTAATGCTTATGACGAACATGCTCTACTGTCAGCTAAAGAAGGAATAGGTTTAAACGCTAAAACTATTTCATTAGACGGAGAAGAGTATGTAGGGTTAGATGCTAAGAAAATATACTTAGGAGCAGCAGCATTAAAGAAAGAACACGAACCAGTACTAAAAGGTAAAACATCTACTGATTGGTTAGAAGACCTTACTAAACAAGTAGAAAGTTTATCAAACACTTTAGCGAAACTACCTCCAGCACCTCCAGCAGCTATAGCAAAACTTATAGCATCTGGTAATGCTATACTACCTTTAGTAAAAGTACTTAAAAATAAACTACCACAACTACATTCTAAAAAAGTATTTACTGAGTAATGGCATACGTACATCTTAAAGAAAGTAAAATGGCTGCAGGTATTGCCAAGATTATTGGTAAACTGCAAGGAAAGATATCTGCTAATGCTATTAGCCAGACTATAGATATAGCAAATAGTTTAAGAGCTGGTGGATGTCCTGAAAGTGATAAGTTAAAAAGATTACAAAACCAAGCAGCAGGAATAAGTAATGCATTAGGAGGAATAGAAAGACGTTTGTCAAAGTTTAAACAACTACCTAAAAAGCTTAAACCACCAGTGAAAGGATTGAAAGTAATAATAAAAATTATTACATCCTTACCTATACCTCAATCTGTTCCACCAGGATTTGGTTTACCATTATTGGTAACTACAAAATATTCTGACTTATTAGTAAAGATAAGAGAGTTTGTAGTCCAGATAGAGGAAATCATTAATAGTATAGAGAGCGTATTAGATGCTCCATCTACTACTTTGAATGCAACTTTAGATATAGTTCATAGATCTGATAATGCTATAACATCCTGTGTTATATCTAAACAGTTAGAAGACGAACTTAATAACGGTAATATATCCGAAGACGAACTTTCCGAAGCAGGATTATTAGATGATGACGGTATACTCATATTCTCTACACTTGGACCTAGTTTTATTGGAAACGGTAGTTTAACAGAAGATGGTATAAAAAACCCTAAAAAACTTTGCACCGAAGAACAAATAAGAACTGGTAATACAGACAACTGTATGATAGCAGGTACAGGTTCCGGTACTGATGGTAGATTTAGAAAAGAAGATTTTAATACTGATAACCCATCAGCAGCATTAGCATCATTAGGGGAAGGACTAAATAAACTTCAAAACAGTAATATAAGTGGGGACACTAAGAAAACTCTACAAAAACTATTAGACAATATTAATGATAGCAAGCAAGATAAAGACGGTAAAGATTTAGATTACAGTTATCTCGCTGCAAACGGTATAAAATATATATTAGAGATCCAAAAAGATCCTAACTCTCCTGCAATAGCACCAAAGCGATTTGCAGTAGCTAAGACAATAGATGAAGGAGTTGCAGTATTAAAAGGGCAATCTTCATTTAGTTCTGATGTAAATGTACTTTTAGACGAAGTAAAATTTAGATTAGATAATCAACTTCCATAACTAAACTATTTATAAATATGAAACTCGATCAACTAAGAAAGATTATACGAGAAGAAGTAAGAGCAGCAGTTAAGGAGGAGTTACAAGAAATGCTTACTGAAGCAGTTAAAGCAGCAAGTACTCCAACTAAACAAGTATCTCAGACTTATGCTAAGGTACCTAAAGGTCAACCAAAAAAATGGTCAGTAGGAAAAAGTGCTACACTCGATGAAATGTTAAATGCTACAAAAGCAGATATGACAGGAGAGGATGCATCTAACTTTACTCAATCTGGTGTACAAAAACCTAACTTCGCATCAATGATGTCTACCCAAATGACAATGGAAAACAAAGGTCCAATGCCAGGTATCGATATTTCAAAACTAGATTTCGTTGGTAAAGCAAAATCTATATTAGATGCTTCAAATAAAAAAGATAAAAACAGAGTAGGAGTATAATGCCAACAGAAATAAGAAAAATAGATCCATTAGATTTTCAACCTCGTAAAGCGGTTGGAGTATCACTACCTTTCTCAGGTAAAGCAGTTTTTAGCTCTACCTATCAAACTAGAGATGCTATAAAAACTAACCTAATAAACTATTTTCTTACAGCAAGAGGTGAAAGATATTTAAATCCTACTTTCGGTAATGAGTTACAAAACTTATTATTTGAAAATATGAATGAGGATAGTATAAGAAGAGTAGATGCTCTTGTAAGAGAAGACCTTAACGTTTTCTTCCCAAGAATCATACCAGTAGATATTTCAACGATAGGAGATACAGAAACTGGAACTATTCAGTTTTCTCTTAAATACCAAGTATCAGAAACTAATATAGAAGATGAAGTGGTAATAAACTTTAACTAAGATGGCAGAAACAAGAGATATAAAATATATAAATAAAGAGTTTGGTGATTTTAAAAACCAACTCATAGAGTATGCCAAGAACTACTTTCCTGATGCATATAACGATTTTAGTCCATCATCTCCCGGTCTAATGTTTATTGAAATGGCTGCATATGTAGGAGATGTACTATCTTTTTATCAAGATACACAGATTCAAGAGACATTCTTACAGCACGCTAAAAATCCTTCTAACTTATATTCACTAGCTTACATGATGGGGTATAAACCCAAAGTAAGTTCAGCAGCAGAAACAACATTAACAGTATCTCAAAACGTAGCAGCAACAGCAGGATTTACTCCTAACTGGGATCAAGCACTCAAAGTGAATGAAAGCTCAGTGATAAGATCTGATACAGCCGGACAACCTACGTTTCTAACTACTAAACCTGTTGATTTTACATTTAGTAGTTCTTTTGACCCTACCGATATAAAAATATACTCAGTAGATGAAAACGGTAAACCAGCTGAGTTTACATTATCTAAAGAAGTAAAGGCATATTCAGGTGAAATACAATCTACTCAACAGACTTATACTACAGCTGAAAAGTTTGCTACTATCAATATAGAAGATAATAATATAATAAGAGTTTTAGATATAGTAGACAGTGACGGTAAGACATGGACAGAGGTTCCTTTCTTAGGACAAGATACAGTCTTTCAAGAAGAAACTAATACAACCAATGACGCTAACCTTGCTCCTAATAAGTTAAAAGTAACTAAAGTAGCTAGACGATTTGTAACAAGATTTACATCGAAAGGAGTACTTCAAATACAGTTCGGTTCAGGTATCGCTGGCAGTAACGAAGAGTCTCTACTACCTGATCCATTTAGAACTAATAATAGTATAACAGACGGTACTGGGGTAGGAGAGTTATACAAAGCTTACGACCCATCTAACTTCTTATTTACAAGTACTTATGGAGTAGCACCCTCTAATACAACATTAACTATAAGGTATATCACAGGAGGAGGCACTACAGCAAATGTACCCTCTAATACTGTCAATAGTATAGTAACAGCAACATCCACTGCTACAGATAACTCTTACCAAGCAACACTTGGATTTAATAATAAAGCAGCAGCTTTCGGAGGAAAAGATGGAGATTCAACTGAAGAACTTAGACAAAATAGTTTAAGATCTTTTGCAGAACAACAACGTACTGTAACAGTTCAAGACTACGCAGTAAGAGCTTTATCTCTACCTCCTAGGTTCGGTACAGTAGCTAAAGTATATGTAACTCAAACTACACCACCTAACCAGCAAAATAGCCTTTTGAGTACTAATCCACTCGCTATTTCACTATTTACTTTAGCATATAATAACGAAGGTAAGTTAGCACCCACACCATATAGTCTAAAAGAGAACCTTAAGACATATCTATCACAGTTTACTATGATAGCTGATGGAGTAAACATACTAGATGCTTATGTAGTCAATATAGGAGTAAAGTTTGAAATAATAACTCTACCTGGTGCAATAACAAGAGATGTATTATTAGAATGTAATCGAAAGCTAAAATCTTATTTTGATATAAGAAACTGGTCAATAAACCAACCGATTAACTTATCTCCAGCTTATACACTTTTAGATACTATAAAAGGTGTGCAAACTGTAGAGAAGGTAGAAGTATTTAATAAAGTAGGAGGTAACTACTCTGAATATGCTTACGACGTTAATGGTGCAACTAATAAAAATGTTGTATATCCATCATTCGACCCATGTATATTCGAAGTTAAATACCCAGACGTAGATATAGAAGGAAGAGTAACATCATTATAAAATGGCAATATATAGAATATATCCTGAAAAAGACACTACTATTTGGTCAGAACCAAACATAAGTAACCTATACGGTAACGCTGGTTTAGATGAAATACTAGAAGTAGGTACATATAAAGATGTCAATGATACTCATAGAGTACAGAGAACATTAATACAATTCTACACTAATCAGATACAGTCAACTCTTAATAATAAAGTTACTGGTCAATGGACTGGTAGTTTACATTTATCTTTAGCTGAAGCAGGAGAACTGCCACAAGACTATGAAGTTCATGCTTTAGCATTAAGTTCACAATGGACTACAGGAGTCGGTAAAAGAGATGATTTACCACTTGATCAATCAGGATGTAGCTGGAAACACAAGGATGCACAAGCTAATGAATGGACCTCTCTAGGAGGTGACTATATATCATCTTCTTTATGTTATGTTTCTAAAAGTGTAAAACTAGATCAAGATTTAAATATTGATGTAACTAACATAGTAAACAGTCATTATTCAGGTTCTTACAGTAATGCTGGTATAATGATAAAACTTGCGCCTACTTATGAAAGTAACACTACATCATCAATAAACTTACAGTACTTTGGTTCTGATACAAATACTATTTTTCCTCCATATTTAGAGTTAAAATGGGATGATTTTAGTTATAATAGTTCACTTCCTGAGTTATCGACAGATATAGTTACTGTTGGTATAAAAAACCATAAGGAAAAATATGCAGATACAGATTCTATTAGATTCAGATTATCTGCAAGACCTAAATATCCTACAAGAACATTTACAACTTCTTCTATTTACCTAACAGAATACAAACTACCCCAACAGTCATACTGGGGAATAAAAGACGAATATAGTGGAGAGATGATAGTAGATTTTAGTAACCATACTAGAATAAGTGCAGACAATACAAGCAGCTTTTTTGACGTTTACATGGAGTCTTTTCAACCAGAAAGATACTATAGGCTTTTAGTCAAGACTACTGTTAGTGATAGTACTATCGTTATTGATAATAAAAATATATTCAAGGTAACTAGACATGGCTAATGAACTGAAGATTTCTAAAACCCAACTAGATAAGAAAGATTTAGATAAAGTTATCGATAGATCTTTCAAAACTTTTGGTCAACCTGAACCTGTAGAAGATACATTTACGGTACAGGATTTCTTTGTAGAGTATGAAAACCTTTTTAACGAGATTCCTCTTAACGGTGAAGATAATTCTCATGAATACTTAGTAAAAACAAGCGGAGCTTTATTAGAGTTCGATAAAGATACAGAAGATATTCAACCACTATTGGATGAAATATCGCAGTTAAGACAGCAGTTACTAGAAGCAAATCAAGAGATTATTGAACTACAACAACCTGACGTATAGTGGCAGAGTTTAAATACATATTAAAGAATATAGACCCAGATACATTAGTAACTACTGGGAAGATAGAAGACCAGCAAGAACAACTTGTTGATACTTTTGCAGTTAACTCTTTGTTTGATTCTAACAAAAATACTGCTAATCTAAAAATATTTTCTTTAAACGATGACTTACTAAATGAAGATAAAGACTATAGAAGGTTCAGTTTAACCGGAGCAGGAGCAGGAGCAATAACTACTGGTTCATCTATTCTATCTGTAGACCCTTCTACTGATATAGTTCATTATGGATTCGATACAGGAGATATAAAGTTAGTGTATTCTTTTACAGATGATATATTTTCTGACACTAAAAAACCTATTTCTCACTTTATTGAAAGTGTTTCTGCAGACCGTACAGAGATAAGAGCTCTAACAAATGAACTAACAGATAAAGAGTACTCAACGCTTATTAACAGCTTTAAGAGTAAAGTCGATACTAGTAGTTACTTACCAGATTTCTTCTTAAGATTCAATAATATTGAAACTAAAGCTGTAAATATAAGTCAAGAAAATACTTCTAAAGGTACTGCACTTTTAATAAAGCTATACAAGCCATTACCTGGACAGTTAAATAAAAACGAAATATTTACAGTCCAAGAAATAATAGCAGACTCATTTGGATTTGAAGTAGAAGCAGAACTTATTAGTACTCCTTTAGAGTTTACTAAACTTAAAGGTCCTAACTTTAATGTAGAGTTAGAAACTGAATCAGCTACTCCAACAGAATATCTTAACTATAATGAGTTATTTAGTTACCCAGTAACAGGTAGTAACTATGAACTACTTTCTTTATTCAATAAATCAGGAGCAGAGATAAACATTCAATACGATGAATATTCAAACTATATTCATTTTTCCTCTGCAGAAGAAAGATTAAGGAACTTTAAATATAAGTTAGACTTAATACAGAGCCATGAGTCTACTATAGGAAGTATAAGAAACTCAGGTTACATAAGTAATAATGCAAGTGGCAGTGCTGAGTACTATGAAGGACTTATTAACGGTATAATAAGAAACTTTGATCATTATGATCGTCACTTATACTTTACAAGTGGAAGTACATCTTGGCCAAAAAGTAACTCAACAAAACCATTTACTAACTACGCTAGTAGTCATTCATCAGGTTCTACATGGTATAGCAACCAACTTGTATTAGCTGAAGCATACGACAATACAAACTCTGATAATCTTGATGGAACTGTTCCAATGTTCTTAAGAGAAGATTCCAACAATGAACCTTACATGTTATTCCTTAACATGATAGGACAGCACTTTGACAACTTATGGATATACTTTAAAGCTGTATCTGACAAGTACGATGCTGACAATAGGTTAGACTTTGGTCTATCTAAAGACCTAGTTAAGGATGCAATAGAATCTTTTGGAGTTAAAATATACGAAAATAATCTAACTACAGGAAACTTATTTTCTTTATTAGTAGGTGAAGCTCCTGCTACTGGTAGTGAGTTGATACATGAAGTAGTTACTATACTTTCTGGTTCCAATCACGAAAAGCTTCAACCTGTAGGAGTAGATAACTATCAAAAAGAAGTATATAAAAGAATATATCATAACTTACCTCTCCTTACTAAAGCTAAGGGTACAGAAAGAGGATTAAGAGCTCTTATAAACTGTTTCGGTATACCATCTTCTTTATTACAGATAAGACAGTTTGGTGGAGCAGAAATAGACCGTTCAAGATATTTAGGTCCATATTCACATACTACATCTTCATTAGATAAAATAAGATTAGACTTAACAGGTAGCTTTACCACAGGAAGTACCTTATCAAGATATACCTCAGTAGTTTCAGAACGAGAAAAATATTCAGATGATATTCATACTGTTGAAGTAGGATTCAACTATAATGATATAGCTGAGAACTTTGTTAGATTACATTTAACAAGTTCATTTGATATAGACAACTTTATCGGTGACCCAGGTGATAAATATAATACATCTTACGATAAGTTAAACAGAATATCAGCTATGATAACTCATGATACTCCATCGTGGGAAGATTTAGTTATACTCTGGAAAGATTGGGATAGTTTTTGGGAAGGAGATGATTTCTTTGCCGATCCTAAAGCATTTGTACATATTATAAAGTATTTTGATAACTCTTTATTTAGAATGATCAAAGACTTTGTACCTGCTAGATCTAACGTAAATACAGGTATAATAATACAGCCTCACTCACTTAATAGAAGTAAAGCTAAACAAGTTGAAGTAAGTTGGGAAGAAAAACAATATACAAGTTCTATAGATGTTTCTGATATAACAGGTAGTAATGCAGGAGCGTTTGTAAGTGGTTCAACTACTAACTATAACTACATACTTAAAGGAGCAGTAGGTCCTGTATCAAGAAGTATAGATGATGAGAGACATAAGATAGATGGAGAGTTTTCTGGTTCTAACTTAAAAGTTATATCTACCACACCAGATATAAACAGAGGTAATCCATTTAAGAAAACTGCTCAACCAATAATAAAGTTTGACATTACTTACTTTAATCTATCTGAACCTATACCTGCATCTTGTAATATTACTTTAATAGCTTCATACTTAGGAGATGTATTTAATATTTATGCAACTGGATCAGAAGATGGGTTTATAGAAAAGACTTATCCGAATACGGTATCACAAACCAGCGGATCATTTACATTTACTCATGATTATAACACATATGCGTTCTTTACAGTTCAAGGAACATCAGCATATTATCCAGGAGGTACATTTGATGGTTGGTATACTAACCCAACTTCATCAGGAGACACACATTTAATAACAACTAGTTCTTTATTGAATATTTATTATAGTACTCAAAACGAATCTGGTTCTAACTATTACGCAAGATTTAGCTAAAAAATGACATTACAAGAGTTTATAAAAGCAAATCCAAATGGCTGGGGTACTGGTAACGCTAACCTATTAGTAAGTAGCAGTGTATCCGGTTCATATCCTAATGTAGAATCTTTTCCTCCTTATACAGTAAAAGGCATCTCTATACCGTTTACAAGTAAAAACGAGAAGTATATAGAACCAGCACTTAAAGAAGTAAACGAGTTTAGATTTAAAGTACAGGATGGTATTCTTGTTAAGAGTAAGGTATTAGGAAGACAGAAAAGAAATGGATATTATTTTTTCTCTCTTGCTGACTTTGTTATTAACTCCTTACCTACCACATTAGACTTTGATGATAACCCAGAAGTATTTAACTCTGAGTTTGTATTCGTTCCTTATGTATCTGTATCGTTTATTAATAACGACTATAACGTATTATTAAGTAACTCAGCAACAAGTAAGTTAAGTGATACTCATAGGATAGTAGATAGAATGACTGCATTATCAGGTTCTGCTGATCTACCCTCTAACTATAATGCTATTATCTCTCAATCTGCCGAACGTGCAGAACTACAAAACTGTTCTTATACTAAAATAGGAATCGTTTCAAGTAGGTATGAAGGTACTAGAACATCAAAAGCAGGAAACTTTTATGAGTTTAATGAAGATATATTTGAAGAAAAAGTTATACTAAGAGGTATACCTGGTAATGATCCTGCATTAGCTTTAAAAGAGTTCAAAGGAAGTATACATCCTAACGATTCAACTGATGTTACTATAAAAGCAATACAACTTTCTGATAGAACAGTAGAAACTATATTCTTTGATACTATATTAGCAGGTGCTCACCCAAATAAAACATATACTAACTTTCCTGTATCAAGTAGCTTTTTACAAACAGAAGACGGAACAAGATTTGTTAGATCAGTAAATAGTAAGATCTACTCTGTAGATAAAGGTGAAATATACACAACTAACGAGCTCGGAGGAGTTATCGCAGTGACATAAATGAAATACTAACATATTTATATATAAACATAAACAAAAATGGGATACTTAAATAATTCGATAATAACCGTGGATGCCATCCTGACTAAAAAAGGTAGAGAGCTTTTAGCAAGAGGCGACGGTTCATTTAAAATTACTCAGTTTGCCTTATCGGATGATGAAATAGATTATACACTTTATAATCCCGTACATCCATCAGGTTCAGCACTCTATGGCGAAGCAATCGAAAACATGCCACTATTAGAAGCATTTCCTGATGAAACACAAATCATGAAGTATAAGCTCACTACTCTACCTAGAGGTACTTCAAAACTTCCAATCCTAGATATAGGTTACTCTTCAGTTACACTTAAGCAAGGAGCTTCATTAGCTATTTCACCACAGACTCTTAACTACCAAGGGGCTACTTCAACATTTGAAGCTAATGGGTATACAGCTATTATAGCAGATGCAAGAGTACTTAACTCATATACAGGTGTAGGAGTAAACACAGAAGAAGCTGAAAAGCTTAACTCAACAACAACATTAGGTACAAACGTTTCTAGAACAGTAATCGGAACCTCAGTAAACTTAACTGCAACTACAGTTAATACATTATTTGGAACCAGAAACAGATTACAGACTACTATTACAGTAGTAGGAAGAGATTCAGGAGCAAGGATAACCGTACCAGTAACAATCACTAAAACCAACTAACAATGTCATATAAAAGATTTGATACAGAAGATATTGTAATAAGTGCCGAGTCGGTAACGGCTCCAGTATGGACTGGTGATCTTGTTAACCTCGATAGCTTCTATACTTCATCAACTCAGATTGGTGGTGTATCAGGAGATTACTATTACAACATATACCAAACAGGTTCTGATTTAGCAAACGCAAGAGTTCAATACGCTATAGGGTATGCAGATAAGAAAGGCTCAGGTTCATTAAACTTTAATGTAAATGTACCTGGTAAATCTCCATCAGCAGTATTATTCGGTCAGTATAGAAACTTAGTACTAGGAGACGAAGAAGCAGATTTTACTTTTGGTACTCAAAAATCTGAATACTTTTATGTAATCTCAGTAGATAGAGCAAGGTATAGAGAGAAACTTTTACCTGGTTCGTTAGATCTTATTTTAAACCTATCAGGTAGTAACGGTTCAGTTAGATTGACTGATAATAGTAAACTTATTACTACTACTACATTTTCTGATTCAGGTCGAGTATATGAACTAATAAGCGGTTCAGTAGGAAATATTTCCCCAGGAGCAATCAACTCAGATGGATTTACAAATGGTTCTGGTTCATACGGTAAGTTCTTACCGGACATCGGAGTAATCTTAATCAATGGAGTTGCTTTAGATGCACCATTAAATCACGGTGGATTAGGAATGCAAATCAACAGACAGAATAATCCTGCCTCAGCACAAAACACAAGAAGATTTTACGACATACTTGCAAGAGAGCCTAAGTTTAGATTACAATCTGAAGAGACTATTTCCTCTAACTTTATATTTGTAAGAGCAAGAAATGCTGAGTTTAACTACTCAACTAACCCTTCCCTCATTACTGGTTCAGGAGAAATACGTCACAACGTAATGATAAACTCACCTCAGTCTTTTATTACGACTGTAGGATTATATAACGATAATAACGACTTGCTTGCAGTAGCTAAACTTTCTAGACCTTTATTAAAAGACTTTACAAAAGAAGCACTCGTTAGAATCAAGCTTGATTATTAATGAATGAGCACCTACAAAAAACTAAATCGTCAAGATGTATTTGTATCTGACTATGTAGCCAAAAAACAATGGGAGGTTACAAGTAGTCTGGATAGTTATGATATTGAAACGTTAAGAGGTTTTTCAGGTTCAGCTATTCCAGGTTTTTTCTACCCACTTGATCTACGTAACGGTAGATATGAATCATTAGTATTTAATAGTGTTAATCATAACTTCTATGCCGACAGAGTAGGCGATGGATTATTCTCTGGTTCAAGAGACTTATCTTTACAAACTAGTTTAACGTATAGTGGTTCAAGACATTTACAATCTGAAGTAGGAGTAATATCGTTCGGTAAGAATGTATTTGGTACTCATATAGAACCTAATACAGTTACTATAACTCCTTTGAAAAGCGATGCAGATGCCTATATTGCTGGAGACTATATGGGGAGAAAAGAAGACGGATTAAATGATTATATTGAAAGAGTTGGTTACTGGTACGATAGTAATCCTATCAATACAGTCGATTATATAGTATCAGAAAGTAACTATGTAGACGAAACAGCAACTCAATATGTAGATATTAATCAAGACCAACAAAGATTAGAGCTTATAGATGATGGTGACGGAAACTTAATCTACAGTGGTTCAGAAAAGAGTTATACTAATCCTAAAAAAATAGTAGGTGATATTATTTATAATCAAGGATTAGCTATTATTACAGATCCAGACACTGCAAGATATTTAAGTACTTATAGTAGACATAAGTTGAGATGGAAATCAAACCAACCTATTTATACATATAATGTACACTGTAAGGTTAAAGATTCAGAAATGAACTTTACATACAACCCTTCAGCAGTTACAGGTTCAGACGGAGTAATAGCACCATATGTTACAGGTAGTGCTTTTTCTCCTTATATTACTACAGTAGGTTTGTATAACGATGCAAATCAACTTGTAGCAGTAGCAAAAACAGGAAGACCTGTACCTAAACCGGTTAACACAGATATGACATTAGTCGTTAAAATAGATTTATAATGGCAATAACATTTAGAGCAAATAAAGGACAAGCATTAACTTATGGTGAGATGGATACCAATCTTGGTAACTTCTTTTATTCAAGCTCAGTTTCAAATAACGGAACAGTACTAAACTTACACTATACAGGTAGTTCAGATGTTCCAGTAACAAATACTTCTCATCAGGTCTCTTTACTAAAGGGATTAAATCCTGGTGCAGATAAAAGAATAGCTTTCTATACAGGAAGCAGCTCTATTACTACTCAAAAAGGATTCATTGTAGATCCTAGTGGTAGTATAGGTATTAACGTTAACGAGACTACTGACTTACCATTAACCTACAAACTTACTATATCAGGTAGTGTAGGAGCTATTGGTTCTTTCAATCAGATCTCAGACGAAAGATTAAAAGAAAATATACAACCTATCGATGGTGCATTAGAAAAAGTTTCTGAACTTAGAGGAGTGACTTTTGATATGGGAGGTAAAAAAGACATAGGAGTAATAGCACAAGAAATACAAAAAGTTCTTCCAGAAGTTGTTACTGAAGATAATAAAGGCTATCTTTCTGTAAGCTACGGTAACATCGTAGGTGTATTGATTGAAGCAGTAAAAGAGTTAAAAGCCGAAGTTGAAGAACTAAAAAAGAATAAGTAATGGCATTAACGTTTAGAGGAACAAAAGGATCAGCATTAACTCATGATGAGTTAGATTTAAACTTTAGAGAGTTTTTCTACTCTGCTTCTGTAGATGGAAATATTCTAGAGTTGCATAAGTCTCAAAGTTTAGCTGAACCAGTTAGACTTCCTATGCCAAGATCGATTGGTAGTGATGGATATATTCAACTTAAAGAAGGTAATGGACCTTCTGGGTCAGGAGAGTTTGTTACTGCATCTAAAGATTTTAAGTTTGATTATACTTCAAGTATACTATACGTTACAGGTACCTATAAACATTTAGGAGACGTAGACGTACAAGGGGATATGCTTGTTAACGGTATATTAACTGCACAACAGTATAATGTATCTTTAGTATCATCATCTATCTCTTATTCATCAGGATCAAACAAGTTTGGTGATACAGCTGACGATTCACATGATTTTATTGGAAGAGTATTAATAAACGGAAGCCATAGATTAACAGGATCAGCTACACAACTGGGGGATAATACACTAACTGGTAATCAAACAACTATAGGTAATACTACATTAAACGGTAATCTTACTCAAACAGGCACCTATGTCTTATCTGGTAGTTTAAACCAATCAGGTAGCACTTCAGTGAATGGTGATGTAAGTGTAACTGGTACTATCGATTCCCTAGGTCAAAGTAGCAAGATAAGATTCCATTTCGACAATGTAGCCTCACTTCCTAATCCTGGAACCTATCACGGTATGTTTGCTCATACACATGCTGAAGGAAAAGCTTGGTTTGCACATGCAGGAGCATGGCAAGAGATAGCAACATCAGCATCAGTAGCTACAGAAATAACAGCATTAAGTTCTTCTGCTGCTTCTACGTACTTAATGAATACTACTGATACCCTTTCAGGGTCGTTAACTATTTTAGATAACATTAATGTAGGTACTTTACAATCTAACACACATAATATTACAGGTTCAGTTAACGTAACAGGCTCTGTAACAGCAACTCAGTTTACTGCTATCAATGGAGTTGGGACCCCTACTTTAACTTCTGCTAATAATATTATACTGAGTGCTTCAAATGTAGTACAAGTAAAAGATGCACTATTTAGAGTCAACTCTTTTAATAATACTGACACAGGAAGTTTAACTATTGCAAATGGAGACTTTTACTACAACGCAGATCAACATTCATTCTTCGGAGTAATAAGTGGTTCCCATACAGCATTTGGTTTAGCTTCTACAGGATCTGGAATAACCGATATAGTATCAGATACTTCACCACAACTAGGAGGTACATTAGATATTAACACTTATAATATTAGCGGAAGCGGTAGTATTAATATAGACGGAAGCATAACTGCTACAGGAGATATTACAGCATATTATTCATCTGATAGTAGATTAAAAGATAATGTATCCGTAATAGGAAGTGCATTAGATAAAATAGATCAAATAGGAGGATATGAGTTTGATTGGAATAGTGATTCTGAGCATAGCGGTCACGATATTGGTGTTATTGCTCAAGAGATCGAAAAAGTGCTGCCAGAGGTAGTAGTCGACAGGAGTAATGGCTACAAAGCAGTACGTTATGATAAAATAGTCGCGTTATTGATACAAGCTGTAAAAGAGCAGCAGTTGCAAATAGATGAGCTGAAGTCAAAGCTCTAGCGACAGAAACCAACTAATATGGATATGACACTACCTTCCTGGACGTACCAGGGTAGGATCTTCAACGATATAACAGACTTTCCAGAAGGAACTTACGGCTTTATTTATGAGGTTTTTCATAAACCCTCTGGCTTGAAGTACCTCGGAAAGAAAGTATTGCGATTCGAAAGAAATAAGAAGTTAGGAAAAAGAGCATTAGAAGCTCTACGTGAAGAAAGAAAAGCAAAAGGAATTGGAGGACGTACCCCACTTAAACAAAAGGTAGTGACCGAGTCTGATTGGAAAGACTATTACGGTTCACATCCTAAAATAAAACAACTCGTTAAGGACTCTAAAGACTTAAGAGCTGATTTTGAAAAAAGAATATTAGATTTTGTTCCTAATAAGAAGCTATTAACATATTATGAGTGTAAACACCTATTTATAAATGACGTCCTTGAGACATATAGTCATCAGTATATAAATGATAACATCTTAGGAAAGTTTTATAGAAAAGATTTTAACAATGATTAGAATAAAAGAACTTATTGGATTTCCATCTCTACAGTATCATTTAGATAATGGTCTAACCTTACATGAGAATGTCTACCGTTATAACTCTGAAGCCTTTATACAACTATTTGCTGAAGCAAGAGACGCTTGGAGAGACGGTTATATTACGTTAAACGAAGAGGACGAAAAGCTTCTAGAGACAACTGATATAGGAGAGTACGGAGATTACAATGGAATGAAAGTTCCTTTAGACTTACCAATGGTATCAGCAGGAAAAGCAAATCCACTATTTGAAATAGGCTGCATGATTGATGAAATGATCGAAAACGAGGATACGATTGACGAAGCTATGAGTATAGACGAAATGATCGATTACGATCTAGTCAAAGAGCTTGTCGAATCAATCGGCGGTACTATTAATATGGAGAACTTTAGAAAAGCTGTAGAGATTCAAAACGAAACTTTTGATTACTCAGGCTTTGATATGCTAAAAGCTTCAGTTGATTATATGAATGAAGCAGAGTACCAAGGAAAAAAAGTAGCACTTAATAAACCAAAGCGTGGAGGATCTAAAAAGTTCTACGTTTATGTTAAGTCAAAGAAAGGTAACGTTAAAAAGGTATCATTTGGTGATACTGGATTATCAGTTAAGTTGAAACAAAGAGGAGCTAGAGCATCTTTCGCAGCTCGTCATAAGTGTTCAACAAAGAAAGATAAAACAAAAGCAGGTTATTGGTCTTGTAATATAGGCCGTTATTGGAAATCACTAGGTGGCGGATCAAACTTCTCAGGTTACTGGTAGACCATATTCCCAAAAAAAGGAAGACGGTTATATAATAAGAGAGTTCTCTCAGGATACTCCCTCATTTGAATTCGTATGGCATAGAGATAAAGAAGACCGTTGGGTTGAATGTACTCATGATACTGATTGGCTATTTCAGTTAGATAATGAGGTTCCACAAAGATTAACAAAAGATAAACTATTTATACCAAAAGAGACATATCATCGTTTAATAAAAAGAACTGGTGATTTAGTTGTAAAGATATGGCAAAAGGATTAACTTTAGGTAACTACGTAGGTGGTACTAAAAAAAAGAGACCAGGCGTTCACGCTAAGTCAAAAACATCAAAGTTAAAAGGTAGTATAAACTATCGAAAAGCTTATAAAGGACAAGGAAAATGAAACTAAGTAACATTATATTAGAAGACGATTATTACGGTAAGTTTAAATCAGAAGCTCAAGATTTAGAAAATGAGATGAAAGATACTTACAATCGTGACGATATTAATGTAAGTATCATACAACATTCCAATGGAGATAAAGCTATGGGTAAAGTCCTAATGAGGACTAGCGAAGATATTAGACCATCCGAATATCAGAATATGAAAAACTTCTTACAAGCTAAAGGCTTTGAGATTACAGGAGGAGCAAACTTTGCCGATCAGGATGACGATAGATATTACTACCCAGACATTAAATTTGAGTTTGACATATGAAACTATCTAAAATCATATTAGAAAATAAAAAGTTTATTGTTAGAGAACAACTTGACCTTACCTCAGATGAAGTAGTTAAGTTAGCTGAAGCAATAACTAATAAGTTAGAAGACTACTTAGATATAGATAACAGAACACTATTGTATCAAGCTGTATCAGCAGCGATAGGAGATCTTTTACAGAATAACGAAATATAAGTTGTTAGTTAGAAATCAAGTTCTTATCTTACTTAAGATACGGACTGGTTTATGGATTACACTTTCCTTTTAGGATCTATTGAAAATATTTTAGGCAAAAGTCATAAGAGAGCTAGAGATAACTATGCTTTCCATTGTCCTTTTTGCAATCATCACAAACCTAAGTTAGAGATTAATATGTCAACTAACGAAGAAGGTAAGAACTTCTGGGAATGTTGGGTATGTCAAACCCGTGGCCAATCAATACGTTCTTTACTTAGACAGTTACAGACTCCTAAAGATATAGCAGCTACTATTTTGAAGTACCTACCTAAAGGTACATTTACAGAATATAACGGTCTATCTATAATAGAACTCCCGAAAGAGTACCAACCGCTACACTTAGCTTCTAGTACTTCGGTTGTTGCAAACATAGTTAAAAAGTATTTATATGAGAGAGGACTTAACGATAATGATTTTATTAAATACAGTATTGGATACACAACAACTGGAGAATATGGAGGACGAGTTATTATCCCAAGTTATTCTCAATCCAATCAACTCAACTTTTTTGTTGCACGAACTTATGATGGAAACTATTTTAAGTACAAAAATCCCGAAGCTTCCAAAGACATAATATTTTTCGAAAACCTCATTAACTGGAATCAACCTATTATTCTATGTGAAGGAGTTTTCGATGCTATGGCTATTCGTAGAAATGCTATACCTATACTAGGTAAGAGTATCTCTACTTCACTTTATAAAAAAATCATTACAAGTACCGTAAAAGACATTTATATTGCATTAGATACAGATGCAAGAGATAAAGCTCTCGAAATAGGAGAGAAATTTTTAAACCAAGGTAAAAGAGTATTCCTGGTAAACTTACCTGATAAAGACCCATCAGAAATGGGCTTTAAAGCTTTTACTCAACATATTCAATCTGCAGAAGAGTTAGACCTTAGTGGTATAATGATGCACAAACTAGACCTATGATAAAACAAGGTATGAATATTCTCGAACAAAACGAGAAGAAAAGACTGGATTTTAATCCAGAACTTAAACAAATAAACTTTCTAGATAGGAGAGTCTATAAGAGAGGCGAAGGAGTATATTACCCGTCCGTAACCACTATACTCCAATACATGCCCAAGAATAAGTTTTTCGAATCATGGATGAAAGACGTTGGGCATAACGCCGATCTTATTATGCGTAGAGCAGGTAAACAAGGTACACAAGTACATGAAGCAGCTGAGAAACTTGTACTAGGAGAAGAAATCTCATGGATGGATAACTACGGTAATGCTAAGTACTCTCAAATAGTATGGGAGATGATCTTAAGGTTTGCTGATTTTTGGAAAACCCATAAACCTGAACTTATATCAGCTGAAGACTTTGTATGGTCAGATGAACATAAGTATGCAGGTACTGCTGACTTAGTAGTAAAAATGGATGGAGAAGTATGGTTACTAGATATCAAGACTTCTAACTCTCTTCATAAATCTTATGACCTTCAGTTAGCTTCTTATGCTAAAGGATTAGAGGAGTCTAAAGGTATAAAAATACAACGTACCGGTATTATTTGGTTAAAAGCTCATACCAGATCAGCTTCTAAAAAGAAAGGTACTTACCAAGGTAAAGGTTGGCAAGTAAAAGTTATAGATAATATAAAAGAGAATTTTGAACTCTTTAAAATGATATACAAGCTCTATTCATTAGAGAACCCTAATACTGAACCTATTTATAATAGTTACCCTAGTACAATAAAACTATGAGGAAAAGTTGGATATTTGTTTTATTTTTACTATCTTTATATAGTTGCGGGAGTTATACCCTGCAGACTAATAAAGGTTATGAAATAAAAAGCATACTAGCTATAACTAAAGCTGGTGATACCATTTCAGTACCTTATAGGGATTTTATTAATGACAGAAATAATAACAACAATGTCAGATTTAACTACAATAATGGCTTCTACTGGAACAACTGGAACTACCCTTATAACTGGGGATGGAATAACTACTGGTGGAACAACAATCATCGCTATTGGAATAATGGCTATAGGAGGTATAATGTACCTGTTAAACCAAAAGTTTTTCCTAAACCAAAACCAGCAGCACCAAGAATAAGAATAAACCAAGGAAGACGAAATGAAACTATCAACACTAATCCTAGAGAAACGCAACCGACCCAAACTCGTAGTAATGGCGGGAGGAGCAGGAACAGGCAAGTCGTACCTACTCAGCCAACTAGACCTAGGATCTCTCCACCTAGTCAACCCAGACAAATACGTGGAGGATCCGGACAGTCCCGCATACAACAAACTCAGTCCAGGGGTAGCTCTAGCCAACAAGGAAGCAGAGGCACTGGGAGACGACAAAACTAGCTTTGTTTGGGACACAACAGCATCAAATCCAGCTAAGGTAAAACAATTCTTAGATAAAGGGTACGATGTTTATATGGTAATGGTATATACTCATCCAGTGATAGCCTTTATTTCTAATGCTAAACGTATAAGAAGAGTTCCTTCTTCTGCCGTTTTCTCAACTTGGAACAATGTTTACAAACTTATAGAAGACTATAATAAAATGTTAAAAGGTAATCTTTCTATTTTTATTAACGATAGAGGAGGAGATTTTGACCAATACATTAAAGAGTTTGATACTGCAGCAAAAAATGGTGCAGATGGTATATCTGATTACTTACAAAAACTTACAGACAAACTTGAACTTGAAACAGGTTCTACGTTTAGAGATCCAATACAACTTTCTAAGCAAGTAGAGCAAGAGTTTTTTAAAGCTGTTAGAAATATAGATTACAATACAGAAGATTATAGCGAAGATAGAGCACTTAAAAAATACTTTAGTGACTGGTATAATAAAAAAGGAGTAGGGCCAGGAGAAGAAAAAATGGAAAAGAAACTTGCCTCCCACCGTAGAGAAAAAGAAAATGCTGCTACAAGAAATGTAAACACTTTAGATAGTATAGCAGCTGATCTTTACGATCCTCTTTTTCAAGAAAAGCTAGTACATTCTACACCTGCAGAGATTGATAGTAAAATACAAAACTTCTTATCTTAATGGCAACAGCACTATACCCAGGAGCCTACAAACCACCTCATAGAGGACATTTTGAAGTTGTAAAAAGACTTTTAAACGGTTCTCATAAAGGTAAGGTATATGATATATCTAACTTTAAAGATATTGGAGTAGACGCTCTTAGCGAAGAGGATAATAGTGTGGAACCAATAAGAAAGGTAGTAGTATTTATTGGAGGCGGAGAACGTAATGGTATAACTCCTAAAGAGTCAAAAGCAGTATGGGATATTTATAGTAAACATTTACCAGGTTTAGAAGTAATATTAGGAGAGAAAAATCCTATGAAGGCTGCAAATGAATATGCAAAAACTAATACAGATGAACATTTTTATGCAGTAACTGGAATAAGATCTGAGGAAGACTTCGCAGACCTTAAACGTATAACTATATTTAAAAATAGAACTAACGTTGAGGGTTTAATCATTTCAGGTGCTAAGGATAAAATAAGAGCAACAGATTTTAGAAAAGCGTTATTATCTGGTAATCTAGATGAGGTAAGAGATTTTTTTCCTAGAGAGTTAAGTAGAGAGGATATATTAAAAATAATAAACATGTTGAAAAAAAGTATTATATCTGAAGTAATGAAAGATAAAATGGATGATCTTTTCGAAGCATGGTTTAGCGAAGATATCACAGAAGGAAGCTCCGGTACTCCAATAGCTCCTCGCTCTGCAGTTAAATCTGAAGATAGACATAAACTTATCACTTTATATAATAGTATAAGAAACCAAGTAGAATCAGGTGATGTAAAAGTTACATTCGAACAAGATCACATTAGAGTTGGTTTAACTAACCCTCAGGATAATAGAAACTTTGATTTTACACCTTATATGGCTTCTATATTAGAATATATGATTGATGAAGGAATGAATATACAACCTTTACCAGAAGTTAAGATTAAAAAAGATTTAGCTGAATCAGAACAGTTTTTCGGAAGAACAGCTTATTATGATCCTAATGATAAAGAAGTAGTTCTATATACTCAAGGAAGACATCCTAAAGATGTTATGAGATCATTTACC
>Ga0066605_10000739_pt1 | contig 21592 bp, 13 predicted proteins | sample SaaInlLV_DNA_10m_FD_60385 | JGI IMG/M metagenome (GOLD analysis project Ga0066605, IMG submission 60385) | Marine microbial communities from expanding oxygen minimum zones in the Saanich Inlet - SI075_LV_DNA_10m | ecosystem: Environmental > Aquatic > Marine > Unclassified | place: British... | reverse complement strand
ATTTTGATTCTTCGTCAGCTTCAATATCAATTTTTGACAACTCTTTATCCCATGAAGTTTCGCCTTCATTCCTAGTTTTGCTAAAATTCCAATGTGGAATTTCATTCTCTAAATTATTTTTTGCAGACTCTACACTTACAGCTGAAATACCAACCTTTACTAAAATTTGTTCACCTTCTTCAGTATCAAATTCAAAGGATGCTTTAAGAGATTTATCATTTAATTTATTTTCATCAATAGGAATATCATTTTGAGCAATGGTAGCCTTATTAAATTCCTTAGAAAATTGAGCTACAAAGTAAACATATTGGTCTGTTGCCCATTCATTTGACCTACGAAAACCCGTTACTTCATTTTTCGAGCTTATATGAATTTCGCTCTCTAGAACTTCATCTCTATGTTCTAAATCCAAAATAATATTAGCATTATTAGTTTTAGGGAAAGTATATTGATGAAAACCCACTCTTTTAGAAGCTGAAAGTTCAACATTAATATCATAATCCTCTAAATAAACTTGGTAATATCCAGCATGTGCAGATTCATTGTCATGAGAAAACTTTGACGAATAACCTGCATTTCCATCAGCACCATTATTATACAGAACTTCACCTACTGTAGGAGAAAATAAAATATCACCATAATCTGAAACTCCAGTACCACTAAGATGTGTGTGTGAAAAGCCATAAATTATTGAATCACTATAATGATATCCACCACAACCGTCCCAACCTTCAAGTCGTGAATCAGGACTCAACTGCACCATACCAAAAGGAACAGTTGCACCAGGAAAAGTATGACCATGACCACCTGTGCCTACAAAAGGATTTACATAAAAAAAAAGATCCTTACTGTTATTACAGGAAGAACACAGACCTAAAATTATAATTAATGAATATAAAATCTTCATGAGAATTATTTAGATAAGCGAATCTACAAAATGTTATACATCAATTTAATCATAAGTATCAATAATACTGTAAAATGATAGGGCATTAATATCAAACTCATCGATTAGATTTTCGTTAAAAAACCTAATTCGTTTAGATTCATGAGCTGGTAAGTCAAAATAATTAAATTCAAATCTACCCTCATAAGTACATTCAATCATTAAATCTTTTACAAAAACATCACTTAATATTACAAGGTTAAACCCTAAACTATCCTCATAAATTTTATGAGAAATATTTGCTTTTGACAAGTGCATATATTTAGTTTTTACAAAATGATGAATCTTTATAGATTTAACTTCATTACCTATCATCATTTTAATGTCAAGATATGATCTATTTTCAATGCTATCCTTTAATAAAAAATCATTTAATGAAAATGCTTTTAATAATGCACTAGAGTCAGCATAAAATTTGGTTAAAACGATCTCATTATCAAGATGATTTCCATAATAATCAATATGGTCAAATAAGATCATACATTCACTACCAATATTAGAATCATTAACAATATATACAAACAAAGAATCTTCTGATTGAACAGTGGATATTAAAATATCTTCAAATGATGTTTTAGCTCCATATTGAAGCGCTTTCCAATTACCATAATAATCTCTACTTGACCATGATATAGAAGGCCAACAGTCATTAAATTGCCAATATAGAGTACCCATATTATAAGGTTTAGCTCTGCGATGAGACTCTATTCCAATAGATACACCTTCAGCTTGTAATATTTGAGATAAATATATAAAAGCTTTAAAGTCTTTAGGTTCATTAAAATCTCGTTGCATATACTCTTTAATAAGCTTATTACCTCTAGGGTGTTTTTGATGAGAATTCATAACTTCAGAGTCTAATGTTAAATCCTCATTTAATGTAAACTTTGATATAGCATCCATTTCTAAAAAGGATTGAAAACCGAACTCGCTCATAAAACGAGGCACTTTCAATTCAAAATTTTCGAAAGGTTCTGCATCATGCCATATTCCCCAATAATGAGCATCTCCTGTAAATTGATGGTTAGGATCACCTCTCCCATACTTTGGTGAAGACTCCCAATAGTCAGTATTGGTTAAAGAATCAACCAAATTTGGGAGTAGTTTTGTGAATAAATCTTGATAGTCTGCCCATATAGAATTGATTTCTTCATCACTTCTAGAGGACTGCCATCCCCAACGATGCCAACCTTCAGAATTCTCATTATTTCCGCACCAAAGGGCAACTGAAGGATGCTTTCTGAGTCTTTTGATTTGTTGAATAGCTTCCAATTTAACAGAATTCATAAAAGAAGTGTCTCCAGGGTACATAGCGCAAGCAAACATAAAGTCTTGCCAAACCAAGACCCCTAAACTGTCACACAAATCATAAAAATAATCATCTTCATAAATACCCCCACCCCAAACACGTAACATATTCATGTTTGCTTCAATAGCATCATTTAACGCATCACGATAATGAGATGAGTCAACACGTGTGTGAAAAAAATCTAGTGGTATATAATTTGCTCCTTTAGCAAATACATCAATACCATTAACTTGAAATTTAAAACCTTTACCCATATCATCTTCAGGTTCAACTAAACGAATATTTCTAATTGAAAAAGAGCTATTTACCTCGTCTAAACATTGGCCTTTATTAGATGATAATTTTATGTTTAAAGGATAAATAAATTGATCGCCATAGCCACGTGGCCACCATAACTTTGGATGTTCAATAGTAAAGTCAATAATTGTTTTTTTTGTATTTACAGGATATTTCATTCCAAGGAAATCTATTGTGTATATTTCAGAATCGATATCAGACAAATCGAGTTCTAAGCGCATTTCAGCAATTGTATCACTTATAGATAAAGTATTTATATAAAAATCTGAAATTTGAGGAGAATTAGAAGCTATAAGTTTAACTTCCTCAGTAATGCCACATCCAATGAATCTTGGTCCCCAATCCCAACCAAAATGGAATTGTGGTTTTCTTACATAGACTCTCTCTTCACCCGGTAAATCAAAGTTATTCTTTTTTTGAAGTAATTTTGCTCTTTTTACAGTTGGGTGAAATACAAAACGGAGCTCATTAGATGCTCTTACTAATGAATCTATTCTGATGTCATAACTAACAAAAAAATTGTCACATTTATGAATTAAAGAATCATTAAGGTAGACATCCGCATATGTGTCTATTCCTGAAAAATTTAAATGTTTACTTTCATGGTTAATAAAATCATGATCTAAATTGAACTTCGCCTTATATTCCCAACTTTTATTTTCGATCCACTGTAATTTATTTTCGTTTGCTCTATAAAACGGATCATTTATAAGATTATTCGAATACAAATCTAAATGTACACTACCAGGAACATAAGCGGGAAACCATTCTTGTCCTTGTTCTCGAAACTCCCAATTATTAATAAGTATTTCTACTTTTTTAAATTCTTGCTTTAAACAAGATGTTATAAATAAACTGAAAAATAAGAAATAGCTATAGGTTTTCATTCTTACGGACATATGCAACAAATTGATTCAATTTTTGTAAATCGACTCCAATATAATCAAATGAAGAAATATGAGGACTTGCAGTCATCGATAGATTAGCGTGATACTCCATTTCTGATTTTACATTCATTTTAGAAGAAAGATGAATATTTTTAAATCCTGCATCAATAAACTTCTTTACATTATGAATATTGACGCCAGAACCCGGAATAAGTTCAACTCGGCTATTAGCTAGTTTTAAAAGATGAACTAAATTATCAAAACCAAGATCAACATTTATAGCACCTCCAGAGCTAAGAATCCTGGAACAACCAGTATCTATAATATCTTCAAGAGATTTACAATAATCAACTGACATATCAAATGCGCGATGAAAAGTAACCGGCAGTGGTCTTGCTAACTCAACAAGTATTGAAGTTCTATTTTTATCAACTGTACCATCAGGATTAAGAAGTCCTAATACAATTCCATTAGCACCATTTTGTTTAAACCATAAAATTTCAGATTTCATCATTTGAAATTCAATATCTGAATAACAAAAGTCTCCTCCTCTAGGCCTAACCATTGTAACAATTTCATTATTAAATAAAGAACGAATATGAAGAAACAAATTAGCTGTTGGACTAAGTCCACCTTCTAAATAATTTGAACATAACTCAATTCTAATAGTTTCGTCTAGAGTAGATAGTCCCGTTGCTGAAAAACAACATAACTCAATATTTAATTTACTTTTATTCACAGAGTGAAATATTTAATTTAAACTAAATTTAAAGGGATTCTTAGTGTAACTTTAGTACCAGAAAGTAATGGATCAGTATTTTCCACACGAATAATTTTCATACTAAACTCCTTATTATATATTTTTTGCATAATAGATAGACGTTCGTTTGTGATTTTTATACCAAGACTTTTATGTGTTGATTTATTTACAATACTTGTATCAATACCAACGCCATTATCAAATATAATAATAGTGAGAGTATTATCGCTTTTTAAAAATTCAATAACTACTTCTCCAACACCAGACTGAGGCGCAATACCGTGCCAAATAGCATTCTCAACAAATTGTTGAAGTATCATAGATGGAATATGAACTAACTTATCATTAATATTAGGATCAATGTATATTTTATACTTAAATTTTTCATCAAAACGTAATTTTTCGAGTGAGAGATAAAGTTCTAGATATTCAACTTCATTAGAAATACTTATAAATTTTTCTTGATTAATATCTAAATTCAGTCTAATTAACTTCGCAAATCGTCCAAGATTTATTTGAGCATTTATTTTATCATTTGATGTGAGATAAAATTGAATAGAATTTAACACATTAAAAATAAAATGCGGGTTCATCATTGACTGTAAAGCCCTTTGCTCTAAAGATTTGCTTTTATAGTTTTGTTCAATTAATCTTCTATGGTTAATAACCTTAGTGATAAATAGAGCAATAAGAATAATTGGAATTAGAATTATTATGAGATATGTAAAAATCATAAGTGAATTTATATGGATCTTGTAAATAAATATATTTAGTGTTCAGGTTAAATACAATTAATTAAATTGAAGTTTAATGCCTTTTAAGATCATAAATTAAAAACATCTAAAAATAAAGATTGTCTGCGTCTAGAAACATTCAATTCACGGCCATTATTAAGAACTACAGTTATCCCATTATTACGATTATATGAATGAATATAATCTTTATTTACTAGGTAACTTTTATGTATTCTAATAAATTGATTGTCCGAAAGAATATTATTAAACTCTTTTAATGTTTTGGTAACAACATGCTGGTCATTATTGATCATATGAATAATACAATAACTGTTTGACGCTTCTAAAAAAGTAATATCTGAAACATTTATTATATGATATTCACCATTTACCAATACTGAAATACTAGAAACTTCATTTGAATTATTTTTTAATTCATTCAATAGTCTTTCTAGTTCTATATTATTTTTTTAACACATTTAGAATTATAATCAACAAGAGCCTTTTGTACAGCAGTTTTTAATTCTTGAAAATTTATTGGTTTTAAAATATAATCAATTGCACATGCCTTGATAGCATTGAGAGCAAATTTATTGAAAGCTGTAATAAATATAACTGAAAAACCTCTGTTATGAATACTTTTTAAAAAATCAAAACCGGTTTCGTTTGGCATTGCAATATCAAGAAAAACGAGGTCAATTTCCTTTGACATCATTATTTCTCGTGCATCAGATGCATTCGAACATTTAGAAACAATCTCAATTTCTGGACAATGATCTAAAATAAGTAATTCAAGAATATCTCGACTTAACTTTTCATCATCTAATATTAACGTTTTTAGTTTTGTCATTTATATATTTTGAAAAATTCATTTTTTATCAATAATTTATTATTTGATTATATATTACATTTTTAATCTAAGTTAATAAAAACTCTTATTGTATATCGAATAATCTAAAAGTAAATCACAGGGAGAAAAACGATCACCATATAATTTTTTTAATCTTTCAAGTTCTTTCACAACATAATCAGAACCAACTTGATCTAAATAACGAAAAGGACCACCAGTAAATGGTCTAAATCCTATTCCAAAAATAGCACCTAAATCTCCATCCTGAGGAGTTTCTATAATACCTTCTTGCAAACAGAGAACAGCTTCATTAACCATTAATAATGTTGTTCGTAATTGAATATCCGATAAATCAAATTTGACTTTTAATGGCTTGTCAAAAAACTCATAAACAGACTCATTAGCTTTACCTCGAATTTTCTTACCTATTTTATCGTAGGCTAAAAAACCCTTTAGATTTTTTCTACCTTTAAATCCTGCTTGATTCATTTTCAACAATCCTTCGCTCATAATAGCACCCTCACGGCGCTTAAACATTTCCGCAAGATCACCTGTCATAACATGAGCGCCAACATCAATTCCAACTTCATCCATTAACGCGAATGGTCCTACAGGAAAACCATAAGCTTTCATTGCGTTGTCAATCTCAATAATGTCACCACCTTCTTCTAATAGCAGCATAGCTTCATTAAGATATGGCGCTAGAATTCTATTAACATAAAACCCTGGACCATTATTTACAACAATATTTGTTTTACCCTGTTTTAATCCTAAATCGTAACAAGTTGCAATTGTTCTATTCGATGTATGAGCTGTTCTTACAATTTCTAATAATGGCATTTTAGAAACAGGTGAGAAATAATGTAAACCAATAACATTTTCAGGATGTTTAGCATATTTACCAATTTCTTCAATAGAAAGAGCTGAGGTATTTGTAGCAAAAATGAAATCATCATTTGTATATTGCTCAACTTCAGCAAGAATCTTTTGTTTCATTTCCATGTCTTCAAACACAGCTTCTACTAAAACATCAATTTTATCAAACTCTCTATAATCTAATTGCCCTCTAACTGCCGCAATTGCATTTTTAGCTTCAAGTTTCGTTAATGATTTACGTTTTACTTGTTTACTTAAGTTATTCCAAAGGTGTTTTTTAGCTGTTTGAATTGTGTTAGCATTAACATCTTTCATTACAATATCAATGCCTTTATTTAAAGAAACTTCAGCAATTCCAGAACCCATAAATCCAGCCCCTAAAATGCCTAAAGTGTTCAGTTTACCAACATCTGATGACCAAGGGTTTTTCTTTTTATCTGTCATTGTAAAGAAAAGGTTTCGTAACTCTTTAGAAACAGAACCTATCATTAACTCTTCAAATTTTACAACTTCAGCTTCATAACCTTTCTTTCGCCCTTGCTTTAAACCAATTTCTACGCAGTTTAAGATCTCTAATGGTGCAGGATAATTACCTAAAGTTTGCCGCATTACTTTTTTACGGGCTTCTTTATATACAATTGAACGGCCAATTGAAGTAGAATCTAGGAACTTATTAAGAAAAGAAACTTTGCGTTTTCTCCTTAAAGGATTTTTAACTAATGATAAGGCTATATTTTTAGCCGCAATCTTTAATTTAGAGTGATGAACAAGCTCATCAATTAGACCGATTTTTTTTGCTTTACGAGCAAAAATATTTTTCCCCGTTAGCATCATATCTAAACTGGCTTGCAAGCCAATTAGTCTAGGCAAACGCTGTGTCCCTCCCCCGCCAGGTAAAAGACCCAACTTAACCTCTGGTAGTGCAAATTTAGTACTTCTATGATTTGAAGCAATGCGAGCACTACAAGCCAAAGGCAACTCTACACCCAAGCCATAAGCTGTTCCGTGTATTGCTGCAACAAATGGTTTTGGAGAATTCTCCAGCCTTGAAAGTAAAAGATGACCTTTACGAGAAATAGGTTGAAAATCTCCAACTTTTTCAGCCTTAAAAGATTGGATATCTGCACCTGCAATAAAATCTTTTTTTGCTGAAATAAAAACAGCTGCCTTAATACGATCATCACTAATAATTTGATCAATAATCTGACCAAAAACATCAATAAGTGAGGGAGAAACAATATTAACTTTTGAGTCTTTTTGATTTAAATAAAGAAATGCAACTCCATCACTAACTTCCTTTGTAATATAATTATCTATCATCTTATGCTTCATATTTTTTAATAATCATGGCATGTCCATGAGCACCTGCAGCACATGCTGCAATAAGTGCATATTTACCTCCTTCTATATGTAATCGGTTAGATGCAGTAGTCAGTAAACGTGAACCAGTAGCACCAAATGGATGACCTATAGAAAGAGAGCCACCCCACTTATTAACTTTACCCATATCTATTTTACCAACTGCCTTATCTCTACCTAATTTTTCTTTAGAAAAATCATCAGACTCCAAACATTTGATATTACTTAACACTTGACCTGCAAAAGCTTCGTGTAATTCTATCACATCCATCTGATCTAAAGATAGTCCAGACTTATCTAGGACTTTAGAAATTGCATAAGCAGGGCCTAAAAGTAATTCATCTTCTAAATCCTGACCTGTGAATGCATAATCAATTATAATTGATTTCGGATTTAAACCCAACTCTTTAGCCTTAGATTCAGATGCAATTAAAGAAGCTGCTGCACCATCAGTTAAAAAAGATGAATTTGCTGCAGTTAAGGTGCCGTGCTTTTTATCAAAAGCGGCACGAAGACTTGCTAACTTTTCTCTTTTTGAATTTGGACGTATACCATTATCAGATTTAATAACTTTAAACTGAGGCTCTAAAGATACCTCGCACATTTCATTTTTCAAATAGCCTTTAGTTTCAGCAATACCAGCAAGTTGATGTGATCTAAGTGCAAAATCGTCTTGCTGATCTCTACTGATTTCATAGCGAGCTGCCATGATATCACAATCTTGACCCATGGTTCTTCCAGTTGTATATTCTGCTACAGCAGGTCTAACTGGTATAAAGTCAGAAGGTCGTAATGAAAAAATAAACTTTAACGAATCTCCAAAACTTTTAATTTTTTGTGCTGAAAACAACTTGTTTCGCATTTTTTTAGGAAAACCTATAGGTGTATCAGATGTGTTTTCTACGCCACCAGCAATTACAACATTTGCATTACCTACCATTATTTCATTTATACCATTACATATTGCTCTATTTGCAGATATGCAAGCCTGTGAAACAGTTTGACAATGCACTTTATTTGGAATACCAGACGCCAAAGCTGCCTCACGTGCTACATTGGAAGTCTTTACATTTGAAATAACGGCTCCCATTATAACTTGATCGACATGAATTGGATTGAGACCTGTTTTTTGTAATAAACCCTTAATTGCAAACTGACCAAGCTCATAAGACATTAAATTTAAATATTCAGTTCCAGACTTTAAAAATGGTGTTCTACAGCCATCTATAAAAACAATTTTATTCTTTTCTAACATAAATAATACTCTTTTTTTTTCATTTATTTCACATTGCATTGTATTTTAGCCATATGGATGACTATGAAATATATGCAGAACAAATTATTGTACACAAAGTACGATCTGCTTGGTTCGAGATGTCTCGAATGTTTAACCAGGTTGCTAGTGCCTACAATATAACATTATCAGTAGGATTTACCCTCATTGCGATTTACGAAAAAGACGGCACACCTGTAACAAAAATAGCTCCTCGTATGGGTATGGAACCAAATAGTCTTTCTCGCATACTAAAATCTATAGAAAAAGACGGATTAATCGAACGTGTACCAGACTCTAAAGACAAACGAAAAGTACTCGTTAAACTTACCAAAAAAGGACAAAATATTCGAAAAGTTTCCATAAAATCTGTTTTTAGACTTAACAATGCAATGCTCGAAGACTTTGATCCTATTAAAGTTAAACACTTTTACGAAATCATAAACTCTGTACCAAAATCAACCTCAAAAACACTGGATAAAATGCTAAAAGAAATAGAAGAGTAAACTAACTAATTGAATACCTATTATTATCAATTAAATGCATTGCAATTGATCTTCTTATCTCTTTAATATTTATACTAAAATCAGGAACCATACTCTCAAGGCACTTCTTCATTAATTTATTTTCTATTCCAGTAGAATAAGAATTAATAATTGTTCTTCCAGCTATTTTAACTTTTTCACAAGCATCGTAAATCTGAACTTGAAGTATTTTCATATAAAGCGGATGTTTATCTATATTATTAAGTTTTGCTTTTTCAACTCTTAAATAAATAGACTCTAAAACAAAAACTTCCGTTAAAATATCAGAAAGGTTCATAACAATTTCTTGCTCTTGAATTAAGCCTTTTTTAAACTTATTAGCGACACTACCAGTAAGTAATAAAAATAAATGTTTAAGATTATCAATTCTTTTTTCTGTAGATGGCGATGAAAAAGAAAAATAAGAAGCTAATGCTTTAAGAGGGGCTCTTTTTAAAGCTGGTAAAAGTGCTATTTCTTTAGTTTGAATGGCTCTTTTCATCAATTCTCCAACAATTAACAAGCGATTAACCTCATTGGTGCCCTCATATATTTTAGTAATTCGTGCATCTCTATAACCACGTTCTACACCTGTTTCAGTAGCATAGCCCATACCGCCATGAATTTGAATAGACTCATCGGCAACGTAACATAAAATATCGGAACCATAAACTTTTGATATAGAACATTCTATTGCATACTCTCTAATGGCACTTAATTTTGATTCAGAAGATGTCATTCCAGAAGCAAGCATAGACTGATATTTGAGATCGATTAGATGTCCAATCCTATATGTTGCAGACTCTATAGCAAATGTTTTGATTGCCATATCTGCAAGTTTATGTTTAATAGCACCAAAATCAGATATTTTAGTATTAAACTGTTTGCGTTCATTAGCATATTTAACTGATTTATCTATGGCTAATTTAGAACCACCAACAGCACTTGAACCAATTTTTATTCTTCCTGAATTAAGAATATTTAAAGCCATTTTAAATCCCCCTTCCCTATCACCTAAAATATTTTCTTTTGGGACAATACAATCAGAGAAAAACACTTGAACTGTTGATGAACCTTTAATCCCCATTTTCTTCTCTTCTTCTCCTATAGTAATTCCAGGAAATCCTTTTTCTACAATAAAGGCAGAAAGTTTTTTATCATCATCAATTTTTGCAAATACAATAAATATATGCGCAAATCCTCCATTGGTAATCCACATTTTTTGACCATTAATTACATAATGGGTTCCTGTTTCATTTAATACAGCTTTTGTTTTCCCAGAATTTGCATCTGAACCTGCATCAGGCTCAGTTAAACAATAAGAAGCCATTAAATCTCCATTAGCTAAACCTGGTAAATATTTAGCTTTTTGAGTTTCATTTCCATAATATACAATAGGTAGTGAACCAATAGAAGTATGAGCTCCAATAGCAGTTGCAAATGAATGTCCGTAAGCGGTAGCTTCACCAAAAATTAAGGTTGTCACAACATCTAAATCAATACCACCGTACTCTTCAGAAATATTAACGCCTAACATTCCTAATTCTGCAGACTTTTTTAAAAGTGATGGCATCAATGATTTATCAGTCATTGAATCGATTTTTTCAAGATGAGGATAAACTTCTTGATTAACAAAATCAATAATCATTTCTTTTATCATGATTTGTTCCTCATTGAAGTCCTCAGGAACAAAAACATCATCTACTAATGACTTCTCATACAGAAACGCTCCTCCTTTCATATTAATTATAATTTTTATTGGTTTTTACAAGTATACAAAAATTACATTCAATGCACGCATTGATTATCTCCAAAATATGAATTCAAATAAGAAAATATTACCAATTAATCCTATTTAGAAACTTATTAAGAGACTTATTACTACCTAAATCATAACGAAAATCACCTAATTTCCGCTTACCTCTTTGCTTCTTAAGACGGTTTGGTAAATTTGATACAAGTGTATTAAACTCCTGATCAGAACTAAAAATATTCATAATACCTTTTTGATATGTAAAGAAATAATACTGATCTGGAGATACTTCAATATAAAGATTGACCTTATCTCCAAACAACTTAGGTTGAATTTCTAGAACTCCAGGAACCATTAAATCGATTTTATGACCACCTATATTGTTAATTGGAAGTTCATAATCCGAAATAAATGATGATGTTTGAGGACTCCATGTCATATTCAATTGAGGGAAATAAAATGTATGCTCAAAATTTGAAGGAATGAATCTTTTTCCATTTGCCTTCTTTAAATTATATTTCCTTAACAATCTTCTTCCTAACTGGTGTTCTAACATATCTTGATGTAAGAGTGATGATTGGTCTACCACTTCTGTTAATGATGAATTATAAATAGCAGTACATATCATATTAACAACTTTATGATGCAATAAGAAATCTAAACTCAAATCAATTGTTCCAGAAAGAGTTTGCCTATTCATATCAGATAATAAAAAACCAAATGCTTCTACATTCAAAAGACCTGAATGTTCTCCTAAATTAATTTCACCTTCTGAGTAAAGAGTACATTCATCAGGATAATAAAAAGTAATATTTCCAAATGTTGATCTATCTTTGATTTTCTTTTTTGAAGCAATAACATACGCTCTATCATACTCATCAAAATTAACATACCCTCCTGCACCTATAAGCTCAAAATCTTTTATTTTTTTTGAGTGCCCCAAAACAGAGGGATAATATCCATTAGATCCAAGCAGTATACCAGAATATAATGGTTTCTTTTTCGTACGCTTTTTATCAGTATTTAGATCAATAATTACATTGTCAGGGTTAACATAGGAATTAAATGGTATCCAAGATCTATTTAATTTATCACATGATAAATGAATACGGGTTTCACCATCGAACAATAAATAATCCATAGAACTGTCTATAATCACATTACCTTTAAAGCTATAATATGGATTTAAATAAAAAGAATCTGTTTCTTCAATAAATGATTTCCCATTAAGAACCTGATTATTCATTACCAAATTAGAAAAATCAATTGCCTGATTTATTCCTTCTAAATCAACATAATCAAATGTTGCCTTTCCTGAAAAATTATTAGCATCATGAATATAAAGTTCAGCATTATAAAAATCATACTGAGTAGCTGTTCTAGAGTGTACACTAAAAGAAGCATTTTCAAGAAAATCAATTTCGCCATTAGCAAGAATATGTACATGAGAAGAATCAGGAATCACAGTTGCCAATGACATTAAAATTTGTGAAACGCCATTAACATTTAAATTATAATTAGATAAATCATATTGCGCATGTACTGCATTAATTTTAAGCGAATCTTGACAAGGGTCTAGAGAAAGAAGTGTGCCATTATCATCACCATACTGAGTGAAATAAGTTGACTGATTAGAACGATCCCACTCCATCAAATCAAATTGTAACTCATACATGTTTTTGCTAAGCTCAACTCCACTACTGTCGGTAAAAGTCTCAAACGAGCCAATACCTTCATCAATATCTAAAGTCGAAAAGAGATGGCGACCAATTAAAACTTTATCTACACCATATTTTTCAAACAATATAAATAATGAAGAGTCAGCAGTAAAATCAGAACTTTGAAAAACAAAATAATCAGAAGCAAATAAAGCATTATCATAATAAAACTCTCCTGATGCAGACAAATCATTGGGACTTAGAATTATTGAACCATCAAAATCATAATTATCTTGATAACATTCAAATAATTCAACCCGATTCGATGATTCCATTTCATCTAAATAAGGTCTCCAATCAATATTCGCATTTGAAACAGATATCTTAGGAATGTTAGATGGGGTAATTTGCTCAGATATCTGGTAATTATTAGCATTAGCCAAAACTTGATGTGGATAAAAATATACCGAATCAGTTTCTGTCACAGAATTTAAATAATAAATGGTACCCTCTCCACTTAGCCCTGAATTATTTAAATACAATTTATTTGTAAAAAATCCTTTTCCCTGATAAATAGGATGTTTGCTTTTAACTTCATGTGTAAAGTTTAGCTCTAAATCCTCATTCAATGTTAAAGTATCTCGAAATAATGGGAAAATAGAAGGTGCATTTAAATGACCAGGAAACTCTAAACTATAAGTATCAATAATTAGCAAAGAATCTAATTGGAATGGGTCCACTTTAAATGAGAATAAATCTCTTTCATACACACCATCTTTAATGTTATCATAATATATATAAGAATCTTTGACACTTTTCAATTTTGGAAATTTAGGGTAATCCATAAGTCCAGACTTATTATTAGGCGCATCAATAGATAAGGTACCAATAAGATCTGAAATGACTGTATTTACAGCCCAATCAATAGGTAAACCTGTATTATCATACAAATCTGAAGGAACAGCGTATTGAAGCGAATCTATATTATTGAATACTAATTCAAAAGAATCGTAAACAAAATTGATAGTCTTACCATAGAACGCAAAACGACCTGTTTCAACAACACCATCAAAGGTAAAATCTCTATTCTGATGCACAACTAAATCACCGCCATACGGAAATATAGAAACCTGATTAGAATCTGATAGTTCTACAAAACTTACACCACTAACAGACAAAGCTCCTGATTTTAAATCCATTTTGGCATTAGGTTTATCAGTTACTGAAGAAACAATTTTTAAGCCATCATAATCTCGCTTTGCAAGCTTTGCATCTAAAAAATTAAAAAGCTTTTCATTTAAATGAATTACATTTTTATCTCTGTTATAATCAACAAAACCTAATACAGTAAAATCAGTCATCAAAATGTCAGCATCATTAATTGAGCAATTATAATATTTAGCTATATCTTCTAATATAAATTCATTTTGGTCATCATTTTCCCTACTCATAGTTCGTAACATAAACACTGGATAACGAGTTCCTAAAGAAGCAATATCTTCAAAACGGGATTCATGATAAAAGTCAAACGACTCCATAACTGCAGGATAAAGCTTTGAATCTCCATTATTAAAAAAAAAGAGAGCTACTGAATCTCTATTCCATACCATACGATCAAAAAAACAATCGAGTTTGTGATAAGAAGAACGAATAGGACTCAGTCCAAGATTAATTTTGTCCCGTTCAAAACTTAAATTCTTATTGATATTATTATAATAAAGTTTTAGTTGAGGGTGAACAATAGAATCATTGTTCCATGAAATTTCAACTTTTGCATTTTCAGAAAAAATGCGTGATTCTTGAATTTTAAAACGCTTTGCAGTAGCCTCAACAAAAGCTTGATCATTTTCATAAAAAACAAGTTTAATATCTTGTTGCTGCCTACCAAAAATAATCATTCTATTACCGCTAAGCTCAAGACAGCCTTTAGCATCAACATCTTCAAAAATACTATAATAGTATACAGAATCCTTATTTGAAATAAAACTTGGATAAATAGCATTTTCGCGATTTGGACTAAAACTTAAACCGTCAATATAACGACCTATCAAATGCTCCTGATTATGCTGTAAGCCACCCTTTAGTTCAACATTGTAGGCCTCAAAATCTCTTTTTTTAAGATCAATAAAGTAATTGTTTAAAGAGACCCAAATAGAGTCTTTAGATATACTATGTTTAGTCCAATCACAACTCCCACCTACACCATACCATTTATTAGACAGCAAATCTATATAGCCCTTAGTCTTTTCAATAGATATAGAATCTTGTTGGGATTTGCAGTAGATCTGAATTTCATTAGAACAAATTTTAGGTATTGAATCATAACGAAATACTATTTCACCTTCACCAAACTTCCATTGAAATGAAGTTGAGGTGTGCAAAACACGATTTATCAAAACTTCAGAACAATGCATTATGTAAAGTCTTGATTTTTTATGGTTTAAGTTTAAAATAACTGCTAGAGATGAAGATAAAAAAGTATTGAAACTCCTATCATTTATTTCCCCCAAGACATAATAATTAAGCAACTTATAAAGATCATGAAAATCTTCAGCATCAGTATACCTCATATCATGGAGTGCCATTATCAAATAATGTATAAAATCCTCTTGCTCCTGGTTATAACTATGATTAATAAAATTGGTCAGAAAAGCATTTCCAACTCGTCTATATTCTATAGATGTTGTCCTATTGACGTCTTCTTTAATAGAAATAATAAAATCATCTCTATTCCATCTATCTTGAGCAATGAGTTGCATAGATAATAAAAGAAAAAATGAAAAGAAAAAACGAAATTTCATTATTAAGCAAATAGTGTTGATTTGATATGCAAATAAAATGAAAAGTATGACGACTACAAAAAGTCATTTTCTGATATATTCTTAAAATGAATAAAGATATTTCATCAAAATACATTAATTTAGCAATATGTGATGTTGAATTTTATAAATAATTCAAATCATCTTTTCTAAATAAACTCCTCCTCCTCTTAAGGGCTTTAATAAATTTTAACAATTATATTATGTTGTTTGAATACACATTATGAATTAGATGTGTGTGAATTTGTTTAATTGATTCATCGAATAAAAAATTACACAAAATACAAATTGCATAAAACGATTTATATAATAATGACAGATAAATAATTATGAAAAAAAAGTTCACTCTTAAAATTAATACTGAAAACAATATGAAAATGCTAAATACAATTAGTTCAATTTTCACAAGAAAAAATATTAATATTGAAAGTATGGTTACTTCAGAAATTATTGAAGAAGATATTATAAGATACACAATTGTCGTTTATGAAAATATATACGTTGTAAAAATATTACTGAACAAATTAGAAAAACAAGTCAAAATAATTAATGTAGATATTGAAGAAAACAAAGAAATTGAAGTCTATTAAAATACCTTTAACTCAATTAAGAATGTTAAAATAGTTATTGAATAGCAGAAAGTTGCTCTTGTATGGTTTTGATTTTAGCCTCAGCATCAAATTGTTTCTTACGTTCGTTAGCGATCACTTGTTCTGGAGCATTGTTAACAAAACGTTCATTACTAAGCTTTTTCATTACAGAATTTAAAAAACCTTTAGTGTACTCTAATTCCTGAGTTAAAGTCGCTATTTCTTCTTCAATATTAACAGAACCTGCAAGTGGAATATAATACTCATTTGATTTTACTCTAAAAGATAAAGCGCCTTCGACTTTGTTGTCAACATAATTTAAAACGCTTAAGTTTCCAAGTTTTGTGATTACAGAATCAAAAGACTGATCCGTGCTTTCGTTTAGCTTTACGAAAAGTTCAATCTGATCTTTATTTGGAATATTTTTTTCTTTTCGAATAGTTCGTAAACCAGAAATAACTTCAGCAGCGAATTTTTCATCTGCTAAAATCTTAGTATCAATAGCAGTAACTTTTGGCCAAGGAGTAACAATCAGAAGCTCTTCTGAAGTACGCTCTGAAATTAAAGACCATATTTCTTCCGATATAAACGGCATAAATGGATGTAAAAGCTTTAATATGTCTTCAAAATAGGATAAGGTTACTTCTAGAGTAGCATTGTCAATTGGTTTCTGATAGGCTGGCTTAATCATCTCTAAATAAGATGAGCAGAAATCATCCCATACCAACTTGTAAACAGTCATCAGAACTTCAGAAATACGGAACTTATCATAATTTACGTTAATCGATTTGATAGTTTCACTAAGTTTAGAGTCAAACCAATTGATCGCTATTTGACTTGACTTAGGCTGATCAATACTTGCAGACTCCCATCCTTTCACCAATCTGAAAGCATTCCATATTTTATTGGAGAAATTACGTCCCTGTTCACATAAAGACTCATCAAATGGTAAGTCATTACCAGCAGGAGAACATAAAAGCATTCCAACACGAACACCATCTGCTCCATATTTTTTTATTAACTCAATAGGATCAGGTGAATTTCCAAGTGATTTTGACATTTTACGGCCTTGCTTATCACGAACAATTCCTGTTAAATAAACGTTCTCAAATGGACGTAAACCACGGTATTCATAACCAGTTAAAATCATACGTGCCACCCAAAAGAATAAAATTTCAGGTGCGGTAACCAGATCGTTCGTAGGATAATAATAATTAATTTCCTCATTATCGGGTTCCATAATTCCGTTAAAAACGGATATAGGCCATAATGACGAAGAAAACCAAGTATCTAATACATCTTCATCCTGCTTAAGATCACTTATTTTTAGATCATTATTCCCAGTGACATCTTTTGCAAGTAATAAAGCTTCTTCTATGGTTTTAGCAACAACAAAATCATTCAAACCATCACCATAAAAATATGCAGGTATCTGATGTCCCCACCATAGCTGACGAGAAATACACCAGTCATGAACATTCTCCATCCAGTGACGATAAGTATTCTTGAACTTAGCTGGTACTAACTGAACCTCATCATTCATTACAGCATCTAAAGCAGGAACTGATAATTTATCCATCTTCACAAACCATTGTACAGATATTTTAGGTTCAATAACGGCATCTGTACGCTCAGAACAACCAACTTTTGTTTGGTAATCTTCAACTTTTAAAAGAACACCTAAAGAATCTAATTCTTTAGAGATTTCTTTACGAACCACGAAACGATCTTTTCCTTGATAATGCAATCCATGTTGATTAAGAGTTGCATCGTCATTTAATACATCTATTACAGCTAAACCATGCCTCTCTCCTATTACTTTGTCATTATGGTCATGAGCAGGTGTTATTTTCAAACAGCCAGTACCAAACTCAGGATCTACATAATCGTCTTCAATAATTGGAATAAGACGACCTGAAATAGGAACAATTACTTTCTTTCCTTTTAAATGTTTAAAACGCACATCATTCGGGTTAATGCAAATAGCAGTATCTCCTAATATGGTTTCAGGACGAGTGGTCGCAATAGTTACAAATTCTTTAGAATTTTCTAGCTGATAGTTAACATAATATAATTTAGAGTTTACCTCTTTATGATTGACTTCTTCATCAGAAACAGTTGTCTTTGCTTGAGGATCCCAGTTTACCATTCGAAAACCGCGATAAATTAATCCCTTTTTATAAAGATCAACAAAGACCTCCAAAACAGAAGCTGATAGCTTTTCGTCCATCGTAAAAGAAGTACGATCCCAATCGCAAGAAGCACCTAACTTCTTTAACTGTTCAAGGATGATACCACCATGCTTTTCTTTCCATTCCCAAGCATGTTGTAAAAATTCTTCACGTGTTAAATCTTCTTTAGAAATACCTTCCTGCTTAAGTTTATTTACAACCTTTGCTTCTGTAGCAATGGAAGCATGATCTGTACCTGGTACCCAACAAGCATTCTTTCCTAGCATACGAGCACGTCTTACCAAAACATCTTGAAGAGTGTTATTCAACATATGCCCCATATGCAATACACCCGTAACATTTGGTGGCGGAATGACAATAGTATATGATTCACGTTCATCTGGAGTTGATTTAAAATAATCGTTCTCCATCCAGTACTTATACCACTTATCTTCTACTTGTATTGGATTGTATTTCTTTGGAATTTCCATGAATTCACTTTAAATAAAAATTAAGGACTCGCAAATCTAATAATTTAGAGGGCAATTAAAAAAGGAAGTAGAAATTAAGAATTAATCATTTATCTCATCTGATAGATAAGAGCGACCCATTTATTCTTTTCAGATTTACCAATAGAATACATTCCCAAAGACGATGCTTTTTCATCAATTAAAGGAATATCAGAAGTATAGAAACCACTAAAAATAATTTTTGAAGCTGAATGCATGACATTTACATAAGCACTCATATCATTTAATAAAATATTCAGGTTTATATTCGCAAAAACAAAATCAAATGACTTATTACCAACAAGTTCTGCACCTCCATGCTTTACCATAATGTGTTCACACTTATTTTCTAATGTGTTCTCTATTGTATTCAAATAAGCCCACTCATCTATATCAATTGCAGTTATAAAATCAGCACCTTTCATAGCAGCAAGAATTGCCAAAACACCTGTACCACAACTCATATCTAAAACACTCTTAGATTTCATCTCAAGATTTAAGATCTGAGAAATCATTTGATGTGTTGTTTCATGATGACCTGTTCCAAAAGACATTTTTGGTGTTATAACAATATCGAATTCAACTTCTTTTTTATCATGAAAAGGTGCTCTAACAACACATTTACCGTCAACCTCAATTGGTTCAAAGCTTTTTTCCCACTCGGCATTCCAATTTTTCTGCTCAATACAATTCACTTCAATATTAATTTCAAAGTTTGGATTATGAAGGATGTATAAGTCTTTTACAGCTTGTTCATCAAATGCATCTTCTTGAACATATGCTTGAAGACTATCATCATTGTTTACAAAGCTTTCAAAATTTAAAAGACCTAATTCGGCAACCAAAATTTCACGTACCATTTGCGAATTAAATTCGGACGAATCTAAGACATTAATGTTGAAACAAACTTCAATATACGTCATGCTTTATGCCTTTATAATTGAAATAAAATCTTCTGCATTTAATGAAGCTCCACCTATTAAACCACCATCGACATCGGTTTGGGAAAATAATTCCTGTGCATTAGAAGGTTTGCATGAACCACCATATATAATGGAAATACCATCTGCTACTTCTCCTCCATATTTACTGGCAATTACTGAACGAATATGTGTATGCACCTCTTGTGCCTGAGCACTAGTTGCTGTTTCTCCAGTTCCAATAGCCCAAACAGGTTCATAAGCAATGACGATATTTTTCATTTCTTCTACATTCAAGTGAAAAACACCTTCAATAATCTGCTTAGCAATCAAATCAAAATGAACTCCTAAGTTGCGTTCATCAAGTGTTTCACCGCAACAGTAAATTACTTTTAAATTTTGAGATAAGGCAGTATCAACTTTTTTACGCAACAAATCATTGTCCTCATTATTGTATGCTCTTCTCTCAGAATGGCCAAGAATAACATAATCAACACCTAAACTAGCAAACATGGATGCTGAAATTTCTCCTGTATAGGCACCTGAGTGTTCATGATGGCAATTCTGTGCAGCAAGTTTAAGATTAGAACCTTTTACAAGTTCAGCTAAAACTGTGAAATGCGTAAAAGGTACAGCTAAGATCACTTCTTTATTTGAAGTTTCTAATAAGTTGAGGATTGAATTACAAAGTTCCTTTCCTTGCTGAATATTTTTATTCATCTTCCAATTACCTGCAACAATTTTTTTTCTCATGTTTTGTGTTAATTTAAAACAAATATAAGTATTAGGCGCTTAGCAAATCATATTAAGTAATTTGTGCTTTTTCAAGTTTTTCAAACTTGACCTCCATTTTGGCGAAACCAATCTGCAATAAGGCAGTATTTGATTTTAACTCAAGAATTTCTCCTTGTTGGTTAGTTCCTTCAATACGCACTTCCTGCCCCACTTTAAAAGTTTCTTTTGAACGCGTGCTTCTTTTTTCAATCAATTTTAATTCTGCAACTTTTTCTTCTTTGCGATTAGACTCTTTCTCGATAATTTTTTTCAATCGAGGTAAAATAGACTTCATAGAAGAACCGTTACGATAAAGTTCAATTAACTTATTGACACGTTTTCCTAGATTCAAATAATTAGATTCAAAATCCATTATAAAACGTTGGTTACTAAGTTTATCTTCTAATTTATTTAATTTATTTTTATACTCTATTTTGTATAATTCTACTTCTTTTTTTTGAATATTTAATTCTTCTTGCGCCAATTGAAATTCTGACATTAAGCGTTGATAACGATGAATTGTATCTTCAAAACTTACAATTCCTTCTTTAAGTCCAGAACGGGCTTTTTCTAAAATACTTTT
>Ga0066605_10000737_pt1 | contig 21632 bp, 17 predicted proteins | sample SaaInlLV_DNA_10m_FD_60385 | JGI IMG/M metagenome (GOLD analysis project Ga0066605, IMG submission 60385) | Marine microbial communities from expanding oxygen minimum zones in the Saanich Inlet - SI075_LV_DNA_10m | ecosystem: Environmental > Aquatic > Marine > Unclassified | place: British... | reverse complement strand
TTAATACTATCAAAGATAAAATCTGCCTGACCGTTTAAAACATTGGTTTTCCCTATTAAAGAGTCGCCATTCCATAAAGTAACCTTTGCGTCCTGTTCATCACAAAAAACTGAAAGAGAACTTACTCCTAAATCTTGTTCTTCATCATGCGAAACTATAAAATCTGATGGAGTTTTAGATCTAAAAAAAGTAGTTGGATCACCAAATAAGACCCAGGTCTCTATTACTTCTTTACCAGCATTTGGGTAATCATCTAACATTTTCATCTGACCACTGTAAAACAATGACCCAATGGTTTGGACCTTATTATAAGGATAAGATTCTACCAGTATATCAACTATTTCATCTTGTGTAGCCATAGGTGGAGCCCAAGACATTAATATAGATGATCCTGCTGCTGCAATAGAACCTGTTGGGCTGTTCAAATGACTAGCTCTTTGCCAAACTTCAGAAATACAAGTCCCGGAAGTAAAGGTTCCATTATTACATGAAACAGATATTACAAAAGGGTATTTTCCAGAATTGGTTGCTGAATTAACATCAGAACTCGTAAAATTTCCTGTTGCACAAGAGTTGATGTCTCCATGACCTGTATAATTAAAAAGAGAAACACCACTATTTAGAGCGTTAGAAATAATAGAAGAATTTGGATTTCCACTTTGATCTTCACCGCCATGACTACCGTCGTAAAACTCATATACGTTTTGATAGCCAAAATTTAACAAATCAGTCCTTATATTTCTCAAATGTTGCCAATCAGCTTCACCATCATCACCGTAACCGTTACCTTCATTTGAACCAATTCCTAAAGCATTTTGATAATAATCAGAAATCAAAGGAGTTACTTCGTATTCTAAATTCCTTTGGATCATGGTATTTAAATCATTTGAATTAGAAGGACTGAATCTTCCAACGTAAACATCTGGATACCAGTCGTTTGAATTAGAAACTAGTCCGTATTTAGAATCGGACCATTTAGTTTCTGACATCCAAGTAGAACCCGCATTGTAAGAGGCTACATCGTTATGGTCTCCAACTAATAATAAGTATAAAAAGTCAGGATTTTGATTGTAATAATTTCTTACATAATTATAAATATTAGTTTCATTGTTTCCAATATCATCGACATTGACTATTTCAACATCCACACCAGACTTTCGTTTCCAAGAAATAAGTGCATGAAGATCAGAAAGGTACTCGGACGGAGCGATTATCAACATCTTACCATCTTGTCCTAAAGGGTTATATCTAGAGTTAGAGTAATTTAAATACCTTCTATTGTAAATTAAGTTAGTTTCTTCAGCTATTTTTCTTCTTACAGGTATTTTAATTTCATTTTTGCCAGTAATATTTGGGTTGAATGAAATTTCGATTTTAATTTTCTTGTAAACTTTAACTGTTTTTTTTATTGGATTAAATTTAAAAGGTATAAAACTCAGTGTCTGCCCTCTAATATCTCTTTGTATGTAAGGGTTTCCCATAGTGAGTAAGTTATTAGGGAAATCAGTATTGTATGAATAAACAGGGCCTTCTCTAAATGGAATAGAATTTGGATCAATATTTCTATACAAATTTCCTTTTGAAGGAGTTATATTAATATTTTCTAATTCTAAGAATTCTGTTTCTAAAATAGAATAACTAGTTGATCCTGTGTTGGGTAATTGGATATTGGAAGTGAATTTTAAGAGTTCTGGTTCTCCTGTTTTTAATAGAGTAACTCCACCATTTACTATGAAATTTTGGTACAAATAAGGATCTGAGGCATCAATTTTAGAAAGACGATAGTTTTGTAAATTAAATTCAACTATCAGAGTGTTGTTAGTTTTACTTATCAACTTAATATTGTAGTCGTCAGAACCAAAGCAAAATAGCTGGGTTGCTATAAATAGGACTAATAATAATCTTTTCACTTTATAAATATAAGCAATAACCACTGTTTTATAGTTTGTTAAACGATTTTGTTTGAAGAATTAGCAGATTTTTTCACAATGAAATCATTAGTATTATATTCGCATTTAAATGGAAAATGTAAAAGAAATAGATAAGCGGAGAACATTTGGAATCATCTCTCATCCTGATGCTGGGAAAACAACATTAACAGAAAAGTTACTTTTATTTGGAGGTGCAATACAAAGCGCTGGGGCTGTTAAAAACAACAAAATAAAAAAATCAGCTACTTCCGACTTTATGGAAATTGAAAAGCAAAGAGGAATAAGCGTTGCTACTTCTGTTATGGCTTTCAATTATAGAAACCGTCAAATCAATATTTTAGATACCCCTGGTCACAAAGATTTCGCCGAAGATACTTACAGAACATTAACTGCTGTAGATAGCGTAATTATGGTAATTGATTGTGCTAACGGTGTTGAGGCACAAACAGAAAAACTAATGGAAGTGTGTAGAATGAGAGATACTCCAGTTATAGTTTTTATTAACAAAATGGACAGAGAGGGGCAAGACGCTTTTGACTTATTAGATGAAATAGAATCGAAACTACTTATAAAAGTAAAACCTATGAGTTGGCCTATCGGCATAGGTGCTACTTTTAAAGGTGTTTACAACATACATAAAAGTGAATTGAATCTATTTAGTGGAAACAAAACAGGTATAGAAAAAGAAGTTTATAAAATTGATGGTCTTAACGACCCCAAATTATCTGATTTTATTGGTAGTGAAGAAACTAACATGCTTAACGATGAAGTAGAGTTGATTAATGGTGTTTATGGAGATTTTAATCAAGAAGATTACCTGGCAGGAAAAGTAGCACCAGTATTTTTTGGATCTGCGTTAAATAATTTTGGTGTACAAGAATTATTAGATTCATTTATTGAGGTCTCTCCCACCCCTCAATCTAGAGAAACCGAACTCAGAGTGGTTCAACCAACGGAAAATAGATTTAGTGGATTTGTTTTTAAAATACATGCAAATATAGATCCTAAACATAGAGACAGAATTGCTTTTTTAAGGATTGTATCAGGGAAATTTGAAAGAAATAAATTTTATTTTCATACCAGACTAAAGAAGAAAATAAAATTCCCTAATCCAACAAGTTTCATGGCTTCTTCTAAATCTGTTGTCGACTGTGCTTATCCTGGAGATGTTATTGGTTTATATGACTCAGGAACCTTTAAAATTGGTGATTCGTTAACTGAGGGTGAAAATCTAAACTACAAAGGTATTCCTAGTTTTTCACCTGAAATTTTTAAGGAAATTCAAAATGATGATCCTATGAAAACCAAGCAACTAGAAAAAGGATTAAGTCAGCTTACTGATGAAGGTGTTGCTCAACTTTTTATTATGCAACCTGGAAATAGAAAAATTATTGGAACAGTTGGAGAATTACAATTTGAAGTTATACAATACAGATTAAAACAAGAATATGGTGCTAGTTGTAGTTTTAATTCTAGAAATTTCTTTAAAGCTTGTTGGATGACAAGTAGTGACGAAAACTCATTAGAAGATTTCATTAAAAGAAAAACTGCGAATATTGCCTATGACAAAGATAAAAACCCTGTTTTTTTAGCTCCAAGCATATTTTTATTAAATCAAGCTGAAGGAGATTATCCTATGATTACTTTTCACAAAACATCCGAATTTAAACTTGATGAATAAATCAGTAAGTTCTTTCAATATTAGAGTTTATGGATTAATTGTAAAAGATGAAGCAATACTTTTAAGCAAGGAATTAATATTTGGAAAAGAAATATACAAGTTTCCTGGAGGAGGTCTGGAATTTGGAGAAGGTATAATTGACGGCTTAAAAAGAGAATTTAATGAAGAAATGAATCGGCAAATATTAGATGTTGAGCATTTTTACACCACCGATTTTTTTCAAATAAGCCAATTCAACAATAAGGAACAATTAATTTCTATTTATTACACCGCTAGGCTGAAAAACAATATCGAAAACTCATCTAAAATACCACTTAAAAACCTGCCCGTATTTGAGTGGATGAGTCTAGAAACATTAGATGAAAATAAATTAGAATTTCCTATCGACAAGAAAGTGCTTAATATGATTAAAACTGTCTACAGAATTGATTGACCATTCAAATCAGAAGTTAAAACAGCACTAAAATAGTCGTGGAAAGGAATTAGATGGCTAAAACAGTCTCTAATTTTTTTAGTGAAATCTTTTGAAAACACATCTTGATCTTTAAAATTTTTCACATAGAGGAATTGCTTATACTTTAAAAGGTCTATAGCTGGGTGATTTTTATCAAAACCTTTAGGGCCTATTTTTAAAGAGTTCCCTTTAATTGAACCCCAGACATCTACAATCTTCTTACTTTCAATAACTTTTCTAAAATAATCGCTATCTGACTCAATTTCTTTTCTAATTCTAAATAAATCATCTTTTTCAGGAGCCCAAAACCCACTAGCGATAAAGGTGTTTCCGGGCTGAATATGCACATAAAAACCACCTCTGAATTTTGGCTTCAATCTATGAAAAGCAATAGCAAAATGTGTTTTATACGGAAGCTTATCTTTAGAAAATCTCACATCCTTATATATTCTGAAAACTTTAAAACTTTCCCAATTAAATTGTTCTTTTTCTTGTTCGAAAAAAAATTCAAAATAATATTTCACATTTTTATTATGCATGTCAAAAACCGATTTATTTTCTTTAAACCAGGATCTATTATTGTTTTTTTTAAGGGTATTTAAAAAATTGAAAATCGAAGGATCTAGTTGCATTTTCTTATTTTTTGAAGAGATTATTTATGTCATGGAAAGCTTTAAATTCTAGTGCATTGCCACAGGGGTCTAAAAAAAACATGGTGGCCTGTTTACCTGCAGTATTCTCAAATCTTATATGAGGTTCAACAACAAATTTAATATTTTGACTCATAAGCCTTTCTTTAAAATTAATCCAATCATTCATATTTAGAATAACTCCAAAATGAGGAACTGGAATACTCTGGCCATCTACATCGTTATGATTATTTATATTTTGATTAGAAGTTTTATGAATTACCAATTGATGTCCAAAAAAATTATAATCTACCCAATCAGAACTGGATCGCCCCTCTACAAAACCTAATATAATAGAATAAAATTCTCTAGCTTTTTTAAGATTAGAAACGGGTATAGCAAGATGAAATGGGGTTTGTTGAATATTATTATCCATAGGAATTAAAAAATTTTAACATTATTTACCCTCATTAAAATTAGTTTGAATTAAATTTGCTAAAATATAAATAATTAAAATTAAGTTATGTCAAATTTTGTAGGAAAAAAATTTCCAAGTATTAGTGTAGACGCCATGAACGATATGGGCGACACCTTTCAAGTTAATGTGCTAGAAGAAGCTTTAAAAAACAAGAAAAAAGTTGTTTTATTTTGGTATCCTAAAGATTTCACTTATGTATGTCCTACAGAACTTCATGCATTCCAAGAAGCACTACCTGAATTTGAAAAGAGAAATACGATAGTCATAGGCGCATCTTGCGATACGGCAGAGGTACATTTTGCATGGTTAAGTACAACAAAAGATAATGGTGGAATTGAAGGCGTCACTTATCCAATTTTAGCAGATACCAATAGAAATTTAGCCAATATATTAGGAGTTTTAGATACCACTAACGACAGATACGACGAAGAATTAGACGCTGTTCAAGTCGATGGTAGTAGTATTCCTTACAGAGCAACATTTTTATTAGATGAAGACGGAATGGTATTCCATCAGGGAATGAATTTCTTTCCAGTTGGAAGAAATGTAGGTGAGTTTTTAAGGTTAATTGATGCATATGCGCACAATCAAAAATTTGGTGAAGTTTGTCCTGCTAACTGGGAAGAAGGAAAAGATGCTATGAGCGCTAACAGAGACGGAGTAGCAGATTACTTATCTAACAACTAATGTTAACAGAACTAAATACCGATTCTTTAGATAAAGAGATCGAACAAAACGATAAAGTTTTAGTACAGTTTTCGGCAAGTTGGTGTGGTAATTGTAGAATTATGAAGCCAAAGTTTAAAAAGAAATCTTTAGAAAATAAATCTTTACATTTCTTAGTAATTGATGCCGAAAAAAACCCTAATTCTAGGAAATTAGCTGATGTTTCTAATTTACCAACCTTTGCTTTTTTTAAAAAAGGATCTTTAGTAAATCAAGTACAAACCAACAAAACAGAAGTTTTATTTAATTTCATTGATGAGGCTGCCGCTAATTAAACATATTGTTCAGTTTATCGAAGAAAATGATTCAGATTATATCCAAGAAACCATTTCTGTACTTGAAAACTTAACTGAAAACTCCAATATTAAGGATGATGAGATGGATGTTATTGGTGAAATTTTGTCTAATTTATATGGGTCAATTGAGGTTAGTAATGCCATTGAAAGTGGGGCTTCTAAAAAAGTTGCGTTGAATGACTTCATGAAAAGAGTTCAAGGGTCTATCGATTAAAAATTCATTTGAGTTATAAAACAAAAAAGCCTCAAAACATTGAGGCTTTTTTTATGCGGAGAGACAGGTATTTGAACCTTATATATCTTAATATTCTAATATATAGTTAAAATACTGTTTTTCAACATTATGTTTATAATTATATATCTTGTTATATGTTCAAATAGGTATTAAGTAGTATATTTACTGTCAACTAAATTGTCAACTGTAATTATGCGAAGTACCTTTAATCTCAAAGAACCAAAGAAAGAAACCGAAACACTTATTCTATTTTCAGCCTATTTCAAAAATGAAGGAAGGAAATTTGTCTATTCTACGGGAGAGAACATAAACCCAAATGAATGGGATTTTGAGAATAGACAACCTAATAACACAAATGGAAGGAGTGCCGAAGCTGATAAGCATAGAATCATAAAAAGACAATTAGATAGATATTCCAATTTCTTTTCTGATACTATCAGTAAATATAAGTTAGCCGATAAGGAATTATTAATCTCTAATATTAAAGATGACTTTGATGCAGAATTTAAACGAACCACTGCAATCTCAAATAAATTCTTTCAGGTATATGATTTATTTTTAGCGGAAAAAGAAAATGATTTCACAGATGATGCCAATGCTCCAAGTACAATTAAAAGGTATGAATACAACAAAGATATTTTAGAGGATTTTCAGACTTTCAGAAAAAAGAAAATTCATTTTAATCAAATCAATCAACCCTTTTATAAATCTTTATTGGCTTATTGCATAAACGAGAAAAGACATTCGGCAAATACACTTAGAAGAAATATGGGTATGTTTAAGACCTTTCTTTATTGGGCTTTAGATAAAGGACATACCTATAAAATAGATTTTCAAAAATTTAAGATGCCAAAAGCTCAAGAGACCGATGAGGTGGCTCTTACTATGGGGCAAGTTCAAGAGGTTTTTGAATATGACTTTAGTAAAAACCCAAAATTAGAAAGAGTAAGAGATTTATTTGTATTTGGTTGTTCTACTGGAATGAGAATCAGCAATTATTCCAAAGTAAGAAAAAAGGATATTCAAGATGGAGCTATTAAAGTAAGAGACAAAAAGAATACCGATAAATCTTTAGAAATTCCTCTGAATGATTTTTCTATTTACCTATTAGAAAAATATGAATATGACCTACCAAAAATATCCAACCAAAAATTCAATGAATACATCAAAGAAGTATTTAAAGAAGTAGGGTACGACCATGAAGTAAAGAAAACAATTAAGATTGGCAAAGAACTGATTGAGGAGATAAAACCTTTTTACGAACGTATTTCATCGCATACCGCAAGAAGGAGCTTCATTACCATTATGAAGAATAAAAAAATTCCTGATAAAGTTATAATGGGAATGACAGGACATAAAAGTTTGGAAGTATTCAATAAATATTACAAGCCAAATGATGAGGAGAAAAAAGATTTTATGAAAGTTGTTTGGAATATGGATAAAACTCCATTAAGAAAAGTAAATTAAATGAATATTACAGGAATAAAACGCTTAGCAAAATCATTATCTGATGAAAAAAGAGAAAGTAAATACAAATATTTATATAGTGTTTGGGTATTAGAAAATTCAGATAAATGGTTCATTGATGGAGTTGAGGTAAGCGAGGAGAAGAAATTTATGATAAAGTGTGCAAATTATAATATTGAGCCAAAACCTGAATCATTCGTAGCATCTAAAACTAAAAATGGAAAAGAATTACATGAGTCTAATTTCCTTAAAGTTGAGATAATACGAATAGAGGATATTATAAAACAACTTAATGAAAGCGATAAAGTTTTTGAAGCTGAAAAAAGAAATCTGAACTCATATTTATTGGAGTTAAAATCAAAATTAGCTCCAAAAGAATTTGCAGAAACAGTTCAGAAAAGCCACTTTAAAAAAATAGCATTAGATAAAAAGAGTATTTTCTTTTATAGTAAGTTTATTGCTAATTGGTACAATCAAAGAAAAACAGAATTAGAAAATAATGATAACCTCAGCTGTAAATCAAAGCTTTTAGACTCTTTTTTATTTCTATACAAAAGTTACTTCTCTCAAGTTATAAAATTAATTGACTTCTCAATTGAATATAATTATGAAGGTCATGAAATCATTATGTATAAAGTGAAGAAAAAAGAATTAGTGGTAACTGTATCATCTCTTTCTCAATTTTCAGATATTATAAAAAGATATATACTTAATGGAAAATATTCTGATGCGATTAAAATACAAGAATTTTGTTTGCTGGTTACTGATGAAATAAGGAACTATTTAGAAAGAGATTACTTAATTAATATTGATAATACTTTTTTGAAAAATCATTTTGAAAAAATATATCAAAATATTGAGAAGTCAATAGATTTTGAAAAAATCAAATTCTTAAAAGAAAATTCTATTAAAAAAACAGCAAATCAACAAAGACCAAATAGAACTGATATTGCTTATTTTTCTTATTACACTTCTATAAGTAAAGAACTTAAATTGAATAATAATTTTCCATCTGATAAAGCTTGGCAGGAGATAGGAGAATTATTTGGGAAAAATTGGAAAAATGTTCAAGAAATTTATCTGAAAATTTTCAATAGCAAGTCTGAAAGACTGAAAAAGAGCAAAGGAAAGAATTTAAGTTATGTAATTGAAGAGATGCTTAATGAGTATCCAAAAGCAAAAAAAGAAGCTCAATCAGAGCTAAAAACATTGAAATTAAATTCATAGTACCTACTACGTAGTTACTATTGACTCTAATAAGCCATAAATAGCTCTAAAATTGTTTTATCACAATAAAAATGATAAGACATGAGCAACCCATTTGAACAATTACAAGAAGAACTTTCTGATATAAAAGGTTTGTTATTGGAGATTATCCAACAACCAAAAGAAGAATCCAAACCCGAAAATCTAACTGTTAAAGAATCAGCAGATTTTTTGAAAGTATCGGAACAATCAATTCACAACTATATTAAGAAGGGATTCATCAAAGCTCACAAAATGGGCAGAATCTACCTTATAAAAAGAATTGATATAGAGGAAGCTCTCACAGAAGTAAAATCCCTAAAATACAAAAGAAGCTAAGCCCAAATTATATGAGCTTATCGAACCCCGAGAAAAAACGAATCTATACATTAGTAGAAAGTGGGACATCAAAAAATCAACTTTTATCCAAAAGTGTAATTATATCAGGAGATGGAACAGATTTATCAGATACTAATTCCTTACAGAAAAGAGCAAAGAGAAAGACTATTTCTAATAAGATGATTCTTTCACTTATTGATGTAGCCAAAGAGAAAGGAGATAAAGAAAGAGTGAAGTCCTATTGGAACGCTTACCATTGTCAATCTAAGATTGTAAGTAAAGATGGAAGGCTATATGGAAAGTATTGTAAAAATAGATTTTGCACTAATTGTTTAGCAATCCGAAAAGCAGATATTATCAATAGATATTACCCTTTACTAAAAGAATGGGAAGAACCTCATTTTGTGACTCTAACAGTTAAATCAATAAAACACCAATATTTAAAAGTTTACATAAATGGAATGAATCGAGCTTTTAAATTAATTCATCAAAGATGTAAGAAAAGACATCAAAGAGGAAAGGGAATTAAGCTAATAGGGATTAAGTCTTTAGAATGTAATTTCAATCCAAAAACAAAGACGTACAACCCCCATTTTCATTTGATAGTACCAAACAAGGAAACTGCCGATTTGCTCAAAAAGGAATGGCTTCATCAATGGAAAGACAATAAAAAACTATATACTTCTCCTAAAGCTCAACACATAAGAAAAGTAGAAAACTTAGAAAGAGACTTAATCGAGACTATAAAATACGGAAGTAAAATCTTTACAGAACCCGATCTGAAAAAGAAAGGAGATAAATCCATTCCTCCTAAGGTTTATGTAAGGGCGTTAGATAATATATTTTCAGCAATGACAAACAAAAGATTGTTTGATAGATTTGGATTTAACCTACCTCAGCAACCCAAGAAAGAAACAAGCAGTTATTTGATACAAAACTTTGAAGAATGGATTTTTGACCCTTCAAATAATGATTGGATAAATAAAAAATCAGGAGAGATTCTTTCGGGATATATCCAAGCTCCTGAGTTGGAACATTTATTAGAAAATGGGATTAACCTCAATCTATATTAATTACCATAATTAAAGAAATCTATTTAAGTTAAAACGAAAAATTGTATTTTTGTATAATGAAAAACGAAAATATAGAGACACAACTATTTTCAATGGGGGTTAAGCCAACTGCCGTTAGAATATTGGTGTTGAAATATTTTCAAGACAAAACCAAAGCGATAACACTAAGAGAATTAGAAGATTATTTTGATTACTCAGATATGAGTACGTTATATCGAACTTTGAAAACCTTTGTAAAGCATAAAATACTTCATACAATTGATGATGGAACAGGAACAATAAAATATGCTAAATGTATTGATGGTTGCTTATGCAAACCAGAGGATTTCCATTACCATTTTCATTGTCTCAATTGTAAAAACACTAATTGCTTAATTGAGGTAAGTATTCCAACTATTAATTTACCTCAAAATTATAGCTTAGTTGAGACGAATATGGTAGTAAAGGGAGTTTGTTCCAATTGTAATTAGAATAAATACAAATTACTTGCATCAAGTAAAAGTTACTTTTATTCAAAATTAAGATTATGAATAAATTATTTCTTTTACCAGTTGCATTTCTCTTTATCAATTTTACTTATTCTCAAAGCGGAAGTGTTACCATAATAGAAAAAGAATCGAACGAATCAATAATTGGGGCAACTGTCTATATTGAAAGTATCAATAAAGGAAGTATTTCCAATTTAGATGGAAAGGTAATTTTAGAAGATATTCCAAATGGAATTTACAAGGTTAAAGTTTCGTTTACTGGATTTGAGACATTAGATACAACCATAAAATTCCCTCTTACTATTCATTATATATTCTATTTAGAAGAAAGCGATAATGAACTGGATGAATTTACCATATCATCTACAAGAAGTACAAGAACCATTGAGGACATACCAACAAGAATGGAGTTTATAGGAGGGGAAGAATTAGGAGAAAAAGCGATAATGAATAGTGCAAATATTTCTATGGTACTAAGAGAAAGTACAGGAATACAAATGCAACAAACTTCTATTAATAGCGGAAATTCTACTGTTAGGATTCAGGGATTAGATGGTAGATACACGCAACTTCTAAGGGATGGATTTCCTTTGTATGGGGGTTTTTCAGGTGGATTAAGTGTTATGCAAATTCCACCACTTGATTTAAAGCAATTTGGGATAATAAAAGGAAGTTCATCTACTTTATATGGAGGTGGTGCGATTGCGGGTATTGTGAATATGGTTTCTAAAACTCCTGAAGAAGAACCAGCATTGGATATTATGCTCACTCAAACACATACTTTAGGTAGTACAGGAAATATATTTTATAGTAAAAGAAAAGATAAAATAGGTTATACATTATACGCTTCAGGGAATTACCAAATTCCTTACGACCCTGATAAGGATGGATTCAGTAATTTACCATCAACTCAATCTGTTTCATTTAACCCAAAACTCTTTTATTATCCTTCCGAAAAAACTACATTTTGGATCGGTATTAACGGTACTTATGACAAAAGATTAGGTGGTGATGTTGAGGTTATTGAGAATGGTGTAAATGGACTGAATCAGTTTTCTGAACAAAACATATCTAAAAGAGCAAGTACACAAGCAGTATTTGAAACAAAATTTACTAAGGATAGAAAGTTAGAAATAAAAAATAGCATTTCTTATTTTGATAGAGAACAAAAAACACCAAACTTCATTTTTGCAGGAAGTCAAATAAATTCTTTTACTGAGGCTAACTATCAAATTAAAAAAGAAAAAACAGAATGGATTTTTGGAGCAAATCTATATACTATAAATTTTGATGAAATTGCAGATAGTTTGGAGAGGGACAACAATGAAATTACACAAGGTATATTTGCAAATAATATATTTGATATTTCAAAAAAGGTATCATTAGAGACAGGAGTGAGATTAGATTATTCTGAAAAATGGGGTTTGTTTCCGCTTCCTAAAGTCTCAATACTCTATAAGGCAACCGACAAATTAACAACTCGCTTAGGTGGAGGGCTTGGTTATAAAATACCCGATATTTTTACCGAAGAAGCTGAACAGATTAATTATAGAAATATACTCCCAATTAATGCAAATAATCTCAATGCAGAAAAATCAATTGGAGGTAATATTGATTTCAATTACAAAACCCCACTAACTGATGATATTTTCTTTTCTATTAATCAGTTGTTTTATGTAACCTCAATTAACAATGGTTTGTTACTGAATACATCTAATAACGGTTACTTACAATTTGAAAACGCTAATGGAGATATTCTTAGCAAAGGAGCAGAAACAAATATTAAATTTACTTATAAGGATTTCAGATGGATTGTAAATTATGCTTTTATCGAAGCTACGTTAAACTATTTGCCTAACAATCCCCAAAAACCGTTAACTCCAAAACATAATATAGGGAGTGTTCTAATGTATGAAAGTGACAAATGGAGAATAGGCTATGAAGCATACTATATAGGAGAACAAACGCTAAGTAATGGTAATAAAACGGATGATTTTATTACAATGGGGTTAATGGTAATGAGAAACTTTAAGTGGGGTAGTGTTTTTACCAATTTTGAGAACTTTACAGATGTTCGTCAATCAAAATTTTCACCTGAAGTTCTCGGAACAATTAACAATCCTATATTCCCCGAGATATACGCTCCTACTGATGGTATTGTTATTAGTTTAGGAATATTAATAAAACCTTTTGGAAACGAAGATGATGATTAAATGAAAAAGACACTTTTCAACATACCAAAAATGGATTGCCCTTCAGAAGAAAACCTTATAAGAATAAAGTTAGAAGGTGTTGAGGTAATTAAAAAGCTGGATTTTGATATTGACAAAAGAGAGTTGTTAGTTTATCATATTGACAATAGCGAAGAAATTGAATCCAAACTATACGAATTAAATTTTGGAGCTAAAAAAATATCATCCTTAGAAGCTCAGAAGGAGGAAATAGAAAATAATAATGGAAGCCAAAGAAAATTACTTTGGACTGTTCTAATAATCAATTTCAGCTTCTTTATTTTAGAACTTCTTACAGGGTTAATCTCAAAATCTATGGGGTTGGTTGCTGATAGTTTGGATATGTTAGCGGATTCTTTTGTCTATGGTTTAAGTCTTATGGTTATTGGGAGTACGTTAATTAAAAAAAAGCGAGTATCAAAAATAGCGGGTTACTCTCAAATAGTTTTAGCAGTAATTGGATTTATTGAGGTAGTAAGACGTTTTATTGGTAATGAATATCTACCTGACTTTTCAATTATGATTACCGTTTCTATTCTTTCGATTATTGCTAATGGGGTTTGTTTATACTTATTTCAAAAGTCAAACGATAAAAAAGAAGCTCATATGAAAGCAAGTATGATATTTACTTCAAATGATATTGTAATAAATTTTGGTGTAATTGTGGCGGGACTTTTAGTTTATTCGTTAGAATCCAATATTCCCGATTTAGTAATTGGGTTAATAGTATTCGTAATAGTTGTAAATGGGGCAATTAGGATATTAAAAATATGAATCCAATGAATGTATGTTTTGATGCTCAAACTTAGCCTAAAAAGCTGAGAACTGTCAACCATACTGTCAACCACAAAAACAAAACCCTTACAATCAAATGATTATAAGGGTTTTTGCGGAGAGACAGGGACTCGAACCCTGGCAACGATTGCTCGTTGACAGCTTAGCAGGCTGTTGCATTACCACTCTGCCACCTCTCCAATTAGGAATGCAAAAATAACATAGTTTTTGAAATGAACACTATTAATAATCACCATTTCCAATATTAATTTATTTTTATTAATTAATTTTTCTTAAAAAATTAAAAGTAAATTTAAAGAATGAAAAAAATAGTAATTGTTGCAGCGAAAAGAACACCAATGGGTAGTTTTGGAGGATCACTTTCTTCTATTCCAGCTACTAAGTTAGGATCAATAGCTATTCAAGGAGTTCTAGAAGAATTGAGTTTAGACCCTAAACTAGTTGACGAAGTTTATATGGGGAATGTACTTCAGGCAAATTTAGGACAAGCACCTTGTAAACAAGCAGCCATATATGCTGGTATACCAGAGCATACTCCTTGTACAACAATAAATAAAGTTTGTGCCTCAGGAATGAAAGCTATTTCTCTAGCTGTTCAAAGCATAAAATGTGGTGATTCAGAAATTGTAGTAGCTGGGGGAATGGAGAACATGTCTAGTGTCCCACATTACTATAACGCCAGAAAAGCTAAAAAACTAGGAGATATTCAATTAGTTGACGGAATGGTTAAAGATGGATTAACAGACGTTTACAACAAAGTACACATGGGAACTTGCGCTGATGAATGTGCTAAAGAATATAATATATCCAGAGAAGAACAAGATCAATTTGCTATTGAATCTTACCAAAAAGCAAGTGCTGCCTCTTCTAACGGTTTATTTAAAGATGAAATTGTAAAAGTTTCTGTTCCTCAAAGGAAAAAAGAAGACATCGTTATCGAAGCAGATGAAGAGTTTAATAATGTTAAAATAGAAAAAATTCCAAATTTAAAACCTGTATTTTCTAAGGATGGGACAGTAACTGCAGCAAATGCATCTACGTTAAATGACGGTGCTTCTGCAGTTATTTTAATGACTGAAGAAAAAGCTAAAGATTTAAATATCAAACCCCTAGCTGAAATTATTAGTTATGCAGACGCTTCACAAGAACCTAAATGGTTTACCACAACTCCGACAAAAGCTATAAATAAAGCATTAGTAAAAGCAAATTTATCTGTTAAAGACGTAGATTTTTGGGAATTAAATGAAGCTTTTTCAGTTGTAGGCTTAGTTAATACTAAACTTCTAGATATAGAACCTAATAAAGTAGATGTAAATGGTGGAGCTGTTGCTTTGGGACATCCTCTTGGTTCAAGTGGTAGTAGAATTATTGTAACCTTAATCCATGTTTTAAAACAAAATAATGGAAACATAGGTGCAGCAGGTATTTGTAATGGTGGTGGGGGTGCATCAGCACTAATTATAAGAAACTTAAATTAGCGAATTTTTCTAGTAGTTCCTTGATGTTTTTATTAAAGTATTTTAAGCCAGTTGAATTTATCTTCAACTTCTCCCCTTTTATATTTAGCAAGGTAGTCTAATACTTTCACATGGAAATGGTCTGGATTGGATGCAGGTATTACAAAGTTTTCGTCGTTTAATGATATGTTAGAAATTGGTGCAATGGTTGCAGCAGTTCCTGCTCCAAAAGCTTCTGTTAATTTACCATTTCTAAGAGCAGTTAAAATTTCTTTTACTTCAATTTTCCTTTCCTGAACTTCCATTCCCCAATCTCTTGCAATTTCAATTACACATCTTTTAGTAATTCCATCTAAAATAGTATCTCCAGAAAGCGGGGTAATTAAAACGTTATCTATTATAAAAATAACATTCATAGTTCCTGCTTCTTCAATGTATTTATGCTCTTTAGCATCTGTCCAAATAAGTTGTCTAAAGCCTTGTTCACTTGCAAGCATGGCCGGATACAATGCAGCAGCATAATTACCAGCAGCTTTTGCTGAACCAGTTCCGCCTTCTACAGCTCTAGAAAATTCCGTTTCAATTTTTACTGAAACAGGTTCGTTGTAATAATCCCCAACTGGACAAGTAAAAATCATAAATTTATAACTATCAGAAGGTCTTATTCCTATGTAGGGATCCGTAGCAAAAATAAATGGCCTGATGTATAACGAGTGATTTGAATTCTTTGGAACCCATTCATTATCAATTGATATTAATTCTGAAATGGCGTCTACAAAAAGATCTATATTAATTTCAGGCATACACATTCTTGAGTTAGAATGATTAAATCTTTTGGCGTTTTCATAAGGTCTAAACAAAACAATATTATTATTTAAATTTCGATGAGCCTTCATTCCTTCAAAACAGCTTTGACCATAATGCAAAGCTGATATCGCCGGTGATAAACTTATATTACCATACTCGGAACAAGTAAAGTTGGTCCACTGACCATTGATGTAATCCATAGAAAACATGTGATCAGAAAATAATTTTCCAAATGGTAGTTGGTCCCAATTTACTTGGGGTAATCTACTATTTTTTGTTAATTGAGTTTTAGTTTTAAAAGTTGAAACTTTCATTTATCTTAGTAAGAAACTATTTCTGGCAAAAGTAGTAAAATAATAGTGACTTATATAAAAGTATGAATTTCAACGAAAATGAATCAAGATCTGAAATTCTTTTAAAATATTGGGGGTTTACCAAATTTAGAGATTCTCAAGAAGAAATAATCGATAATGTTATTGAGAACAAAGATGTCCTAGCTCTTCTTCCAACAGGAGGCGGTAAATCTTTATGCTATCAATTACCTGCCATTTTAAAAAAAGGAACGTGTATTGTAATATCTCCGCTAATCGCTCTAATGGAAGACCAAGTAAGTGATCTTCAAAAAAAAGGAATCAACGCGACCTATTTAAATTCTAACCATCGTTTTAAAGATATAGATCGGATTTTAGATAACGTCATTTATGGAGATGTGAAGTTTTTATTTATATCACCAGAAAGAATTAACAGCAGAATATTTGAAGAAAGATTTAAGAAAATGAACGTAAATTTTATTGCTGTTGATGAGGCACACTGCATTTCTGAATGGGGTAACGATTTCAGACCAGACTTTAGAAATATATCCTATCTGAAAAAATGGAAACCAGAGGTGTCATTTATTGCTCTTACAGCTACGGCAACCAAAGAAGTTGTAACAGACATTCAATCTCAGCTTTTATTTAAAGAGTTTAATGTTGTAAGGAAATCTTTTATAAGAAATAATATTATTTATAAAATTATAGATTGTAGTAACAAAGAAGATGTATTACTCAAAACTTTAAAAAAAGAATGTTCTATTATTTATGTAAGAACTAGAAATAAATCAGAATATTTAAGTGATCTATTAAACAAACATGGTTTTAAAACCAACTTCTACCACGGTGGACTGGATTTTGAAGTACGAACTAAAAAGCAAAAACATTGGATTGATAACCGATTCAATACAATGGTTGCTACAAGTGCTTTCGGTATGGGTATTAATAAATCAAACGTAAGAAGTGTTATACATTATGAAATTTCGGACACAATAGAATCTTTTTACCAAGAATCAGGAAGAGCAGGAAGAGATGGAAAAACTGCTTACTCACTAGTTTTAAAAAATGAATCTGATTTAGATAATATAAAAAAAAGACATTTAATTAAATACCCTTCTTTAGATGCTATAAAAAAAGTATTTCAAACTATTTCAAATCATCATCAAATAGCGATGGGATATTGTTCTGAAAAAAACTACTCCTTAGATATTGATCTAATAGCTCAAAAAACAAATTTACCTAGACTCGGTACTATGGCTTGTCTTAATTATTTAAAAAAAGAAGAATACATAAAAGAAATTAATAAATATGAATTTTCTCAACTACAAATTATTGAACCTCTTCAAAATTTGAATATTTTTTTAAAAAAACATACTCAATATGAAAAAATAATTGATGTTTTAATAAGGAGTTATTCTAATATTAACAATCAAAATATTGCAATAAGTGAACAAATAATTTCTAAAAGATTAAATCAAGAATCAAAAGAAACAATCTGCCAACTAAATCGTCTGAATGAGCTTAAGATTGTGGCATACAATGAAAAAAAATCTTCTTACACAATTCAATTTCAAAAACCAAGGCCTAACATCAACACACTAAGGTTATCGGTAAACCATCTTCATCAAAAAGATTTAAAAGAGCATAAGATAAAGGCAATTATGAACTTCACAAGATCTAGAACTACTTGTAGAAATAAAAAATTATTGAATTATTTTGGAGAAAAATCAATTGAAAAATGTAACAATTGTGACAATTGTACGATGGGTTTAAAGAAAGATCACAACCCCACTAACATCATCGAAAATGCCATTTTAATTTTAATTCAATACGAACCAAAATCTCCCAACTATTTATTCAAACAATTTCAAGGACTAATTGAAAATGAGACTTACAATAAGATAGTAAAAAATATGATTAAAAGTGAAAGGATTTTTTTGGTGAATAACCTATTGTGCAAATCCTGAATTTTGGCAATCAATATGTTTTTTTGTTTTTAGAGAAAAAAGATTTTTCATCTCACATATTAATTCTGAAAGAGAATTAAAGCTTTGTTTGTAAGAAATACCTACACCTTGAGTATAATTGGATTGGTTTTGATTGGATAAATCATATTCATTAGATTCATTATAAGCGTGAATACTGACGTTACCAACACTATTTAACTTGTACTCTACATTTACGTCTCCAATAAAAGTATTAGGGTTCTGAGTTAAGTTGTTGGATTGAGACATTCCTAAATTTGTTTGAATACTTAGACGATCGTTAAATTGTTGAGTTGACATGGCAACAGTAAGTTTATCATTAGAAATGGGATCACCAAGAGAATAATCAAACCCAATATCAAATTCATCTGTGAAAGAAGAAATCATATTTCCAAGTTGATTCGACAACATTTCACTTGTTGACAAATCGTAACGCTTTCCATTATCACCTACATTGAGGTGGTTTGGAGTAATAAATTGGTTTAAAATTAATAATGAAAAAACTTGTTTATTCAACTCTTCATTATTAGAAAATATGCTTTGCAAACTGGCTTTTACAGATTCGTTAGCTTTTGGAACCTTGACATTGAAATTTACATCGGGATTCATTAAATCATTTTCTAAATTAATGTAAACATCTACTAAACTTTTATGCTTCCAGTTATCTCTTTCTATTTCAGGTAAAATATTAAACAAGCTGGTTCTTAAAGGATAAATGGCACTAAGGTCAATCTTAGCAGTATAAGGATCTCCTAACCAAGTAATTTCACCTCCTTTTCTAAGTATAAATTTTTTATTTATAAATTCTTTTAAAGCGAAGACATACTCACCCTGACTAATTGTATAATTTCCGTACATTGAAATATCATAATTTTGGTTAATATTTAGCTTTATATTCCCTTCACCCTTAGCCTCCATAACGTCTCCAACCAAATCTTCAAAAATCAATTTCACCTCAGCATCATCAGTAATTTCTAATTCAATATCAATATTTAGTTTTTCTTTATTTCCAATAACAGGAATTAACTCTTCAGATTTGACAGAGTCTTTAACTCTAAAAGAAATAAAATCGTGTAGAACTACTTCTTCATTACCATAAAGGGGTAAATACAAACTAGTGTTTTCTTCAGTTTTAGCATTAACCTTAATAGATAAATCATTAATACTGTCATAGGTTATGGAAGAATAGCCGGTAATAAAAGCTTTACCATAGTAATAAGGATTTTCTTTATAAGAATTATTCATTAGCAACAAAGGTTGATCAAAACTCAAACCCAAATCGAGTGAATATTTAGAAAAATTATCGTGATGATAGCGCCCTGAAATTTCTCCAGAAACATTCAATACATCTTTAATAGTTCCGTTTAGTATTTCAACAGAACTATCCTTAACAATCAATTTACCAGCCACTTTATACATTGAATTGTATTGATTTAATTTAAGAGCTACATCATCGATATTTAAAATTCCTTTAAATACAGGTTGGTTCCAGCTTCCAGAAATCCTAAGATCTCCATTTAGTCCTCCGTTTAGTCCAGTTAAAAAATCATTGGGTAAATAAGGGTTTAAAAAATCTATTTGAGTGTTGTTAAAAGAAACATAACCACTAAACCTATTTAAAAGATCTTTAGAGGGTTGGTACGAGCAATTCACAAGTTCTACTTCCTTTTCAAAATTTTCGTTTAACAATCCACCATTTAAAATAAAGCTTTGCTGTAAATAGTCCCACTTAGATGAGAAATTTAATTTTCCAATAGCATAATCGTTAAGAATAAAATTACTTAAGCTACTTTCTGATGAAGAATGAAAATTATTCGTTAAAGAATAAATGTCAATATCAGAATTTAAAATACCAGACAAATCCAGTTTTTTTGTATGAATATTAAAATACTTTGGAATATTAGCTAAAGATATATTAGCTAAAGATATATTAAAAGTGTCTTTTACACTAGATCCAATGTCTCCAAAGATAATAACAGACTGTGAGTCATTTTTAAAATACACAGTATCTAATTCCACACGACCTGATTTATAACTAAAAAGGGCTGTATCTGTGATATTCCAAACTCCAATTAAAGAATCTTTTAAAAACATATCTAAAATATGAATATCAAAAGTTGTATCGTTAAATAAATTAATTTCTGAGAGAATATTTCCTTTAGATAAAGAGTCTTGAGCACCCCACTGCACATCAGAAATTATTTGGTTATTGGAAATTGAAGTATTGACAGATATGTTATTTGTTATTTGGTATTTTCTTTTATTAACAGAATCTATTTGGATAATAAAATTGAAATTAGAATCTAATATAAATTCATTTCTTGGTTTGGAAAATAACTCTAAATTTTTAAAATGCCAATCATTAAAAATGATCTCTTGTGCAGCTAAATTTACATCAAAAACATCTTCATTCTTTGAATAACTAAAATTTAAATGAGCATTGTTAGAAATATTCAAGCTAGGATAAACAAATGAATTTAAACGTTGAAAATCGTGGATGGTTAAATCTAAATCAAAGAACTGGTCTTTTATAAACGGAGTGGTTTCTGGAATTAAATTAGGTAGAATTTTAGAGGCAGAATATTGTAAATTACTATATAATTCATCAAACTTGAAATCTCCTGAAATATTAAAAGAAAATACATCAGATTTAAAATTAATTAAGTGATAATAATCATTGGTTTGGGAGTCAAATTGAATTTCTCCAAAATTATAAACTTGGTTATTTTCTTCAAAAAATATACTGTCAAGATTCACATAACCTGTGAAATCCTTCCAATTATTACCAAAACCATTAAAATAAGATACAAAAGACAGTTTTGCATTTGTATGGTTAGAAGTTATCCCAATTTGGTCCAGAGAAGCATCTGATATTTTTAAAGAAAAATCAAATTCGGTGGGTACTTTATTAAAATTTACATTCCCATCAAAAGTTAAATCAATAGATTTATCTGATAATTTCAAATTACCATTAAATGCTTTATTTTTAAACGCCCCTGTAATA
>Ga0066605_10000735_pt1 | contig 21670 bp, 18 predicted proteins | sample SaaInlLV_DNA_10m_FD_60385 | JGI IMG/M metagenome (GOLD analysis project Ga0066605, IMG submission 60385) | Marine microbial communities from expanding oxygen minimum zones in the Saanich Inlet - SI075_LV_DNA_10m | ecosystem: Environmental > Aquatic > Marine > Unclassified | place: British... | reverse complement strand
ATTTTTTCTTTTTTTGCAAATTTTTTAATTTTCATAATAGCTGTTTTATTTGGAATAGCCCAAGCATAGTGTTTAGTAAAATATCTTCTTTTTTTAAAATTATTTAATGTATCTTCATTTGTATAATTCACTCTAGATAAATTATATATTTTTCTATTAATATTTGGACCATATTTCTTAATATCTGAAAATATTTTATTAGATTTTTTAGACCACTTTGTAGTCATATTTTATTGTTTTATTATATATTACTTATAAAATAAATCATTTTTTTATAAAAATATTTGGGAAATATTCTCTAAAAAATCCCTTTAAAATATGTTTTTAATGGGAAAACTTTTATAGAATTTCCTCTTTCTATTATGGAAAAATAATAATATGATTCCTTAGACGCTTAAGAATTCTTAAGCGTCTCTACTAAATAAAAGGGAAAAAGAATAGAATATTTCCCCAGAAAAAAGTAAAAGTTAAAAAAAGGGAAAAAAGGGAAAAAAATGATTTTTATTTAAACATCTTATTAATATTTAAATTATAAAAACTATGGATTCGAAAACAGATACTAAATGTATACAAAATGATGATAATATCAAGACATTTAGAGATTTATATCATTATTTACAGGAATCAAAGGATGAAAGTATTTTTCCATTTTTGAAAGAAGAAAAAAATTGGAACGGTAAGGAAAAACAAGAGTCTTTATTTAGACTATTTTCTTTACTTAAATTATTTCCTCAATTTAAGAATTATTATTTTTGTGAAGGAAACTTCCATACGAAAACTATTCACAAATTGAAAAATGTTTCATTATATTTAAATGGTTGTCTTAACGACATTGGAGATAAATCAGATGCAACTTTTTTGTCATTTGATAAAAAAGAAATTATTTGTACAACTTCAAAAAACCGAAATTCATATTGTATTGGTATATTAGATTTAAGAGATATTGATTCTCTTTATAATAAAAAATATAAAGATTTAGGTTATTCACTACGTTATTGTATCGTAGTTCCTTGTAAAAAAGAACTTCGTATGAAAGTAAAAAGGGCTCGAACAACAAGTGATGATAATAAAGAAATAATCAAAAAAGCTATTTTAATTGATCATATGGATATTGATAAAGCATATAGGAATTTTAAATTAAGATTTAGTAAAATTCCAATAAATAAGTTAGATAAACTTTTATTGAATAAAAATAAATCTTATTTAATTCCAAGGGTTCATCAAAAATATACGATTAAAAGGAGTTTAACTCTTATTGAAAAAAATGAAAAAGTCATTTTATGGGGACATTTACCGCGTAGTGGTAAATCATACATGATGGCAATGCTTATTCATTGTTATTCTATTGGAAGAGCAAAATATAACTGCTTGATTATTACAAATGTTCCAAATGAAACAATTGAACAATATATTAATATATTTAACGAACATGTTGAATTTGAAAGATTTAATATTATTCATTTGGATGATGTTAAGAAAATGTCTGAACTTAAAAAGATAAATATCATTATTGCTTCAAAACAGTTTTTACAAGGAAAAGGTGCTGGGAAAAAGAAAAAAGGTAAAATAATTAAAAAATTAAATGAATTAAAAATTCATATAAGGTTTGTTGATGAAACTCACTTTGGTGGTACATCTGAAATATCAAATAAAATTTATGATTTATATGGTAATGATGCACCTACAATTTATATGACAGCAACATATTTTAAACCAGTTTCTTCTTTTTCAATACCTAAAAAATCACAAATTATATGGGATTTAGAAGACATTAAGTTATGTAAGGAAATTGATATTAAAGAAAATCAAGAAATACTATTCAATAAACATGGTGATTTATTTGGAAAATTAATTACTAACTATGGTATCGATCATATTAAAGATGAATATCAAAAATTTCCAGACCTACAAATTTTAAATCTTAATCTTAATTGTAATAAAAAAGAAGACTATGTAAAAGCTATGAACGAATATAATGTCGGATTTTCTTTTAATGCGTTGTTTATGTTAAACACAAAAAAAGAAGAATTTAAAAATACAGATGAAATGAAGAAAGTATGTGATAAATTATTTTATAGGAATAAAAATATTCATTCTGATTTTTCATTTGAAGTAAAGGAAAATTTATTAGAAAGAATTGAAAAGTTTTGTATTCAAAATAATTCAAGGACTTTCTCAAAAAAAAAACCTTTATCTATTTTAATCTTTTTACCACACGGTGAGTATAATATTCCCATTGAAAAAGTTTCAAATACTTTTAAAACGTTTTTAATTAATAATAAGTTTATGGAAGATTATGAAATTATTACTTTATCTGAAAGTGATAATTCCAAGAAGCTTATTTTTAATGCTAATATAATTGCTAAAAATAATAATAAAAAAGGAGTTATTATTTTATCTGGTAGAAAATGTAGTATGGGTGTAACAATACCAAATTGTGATATTGTTATTCTTATGAATGATATTCATTCAGCAGATCTTATTTACCAAATGATGTTTCGTTCTATGACAGAAGCAAATGGAAAAAAATTTGGATTTGTAGTTGATTTAAATCTCCAAAGACAAATTAGTGTTATCATGGAGTATGCTTTAAAATGCAAAGACACTTTACCACCAAAAGAAACTCTTAAATATTTATTGACAAATAGAATTATTAACTTAAGAAATGATATTTTTGAGTTTAATGAACATGAAATGGATACCTTTGTTAATAAATTGTATTCCATCTGGTCAAATGAACCTAAAAATACAATAAGAACATTACAAAGGACTATTTACATTAAAACAAATGATGTTTTTTCTAACTCTGAACAAAATGAATTAAATAAGATATTCTTTCTTGGTGGTGGTAAAAAAACCAAAACTAAAGTTCATGAAAGTAAAGATATTGATGTTCATACTGGACAAGAACAAGAAACTAATCCAGACCATTCTCCAAGTTCTTCTAAAAAAGAGGAAGAAAAAGTAGAAGAAAATGTTAATTTCATTCAAGATATTATTGAATATATCGTTCCTTTCTTGTGCATTATTACTGTTCGCAATGAAGTTTATACTTTTAAAGATATGTATAATGTAATAAAAGATGATGAAGTATTATTACATATAACAAAATCACAATTTATTACTTGGTGGGGTAAAAATCTACCTGATAATATATTAGATATTGTAATGAATTATTACGATAAGGTAAATGAAAAGTATGATTACGATTCTATTACTAAAAGAATAAAACATATTTTTTTAGAATGTAAAGGAGACCGTAAAAAGTTTGCTGAAACAGTTGTTGAATATTTTAAACCAACTTGTAGAGAAAAGAAAAACAATGCTGAAATTCCAACACCAAGAGAGCTTAAATTAGAAATGACAAGTAAAGTTCCAGAAGACTTTTGGTTAAAACCACAAAAGGTTTTAGAACCATCAGTTGGAAAAGGAGGATTTTGTTTGGAAATTATTGAATTCTTTATGAAAGGTTTGGAAGAAAAGATACCAGATGAAGAAGAAAGATATAAAACAATTGTTGAAGATTGTTTGTATTTTGCTGATATTAATCCAGTTAATATTCATATAACGAAATTAATACTTGATCCAAATGATGAGTATAAGTTAAACTATTATGAGGGCGATGCTCTTAAATTAGAGTGTGAAAAGGATTTTGGATTAAATGGTTTTAATTTAGTTATTGGAAACCCTCCATATAATTCATCTGGCAATACGGGAACTGGTAATACAATTTGGCAACATTTTGTAAAATTATCTCTTACTAAATGGATATTAAAGAATGGCTATTTGTGTATGGTTCATCCTTCGGGGTGGAGAAAGCCAAATACAAAAAGAGGAAAATTCTATGGACTATTTAAATTAATGACATGTGATAATGAAATGCAATATCTTGAAATCCATGGTCTTGATGATGGCAAAAAGACATTCGATTGTGGAACAAGATATGATTGGTATATAATTCAGAAAAAACCAAAAGATATTTTGTCAACTGTTGTTGATGAAAAAGGAGTTGTATCTAAAATTGATATGGCACAATTCAAATGGATGCCTAGTTTTAATATAGATATGTGTAGAGGTATTTTAACAGAAGAAAAAAGTAATGAATTGTGTCCAATTATTTACGACAGGTCTGCATATGGTGCTGATAAAAAATGGACATCAAAAGTAAAAACAGATGTTTTTAAATATCCATGTATCCACTCAACACCAAAATCAGGTGTTAGATATATGTATTCCAGTAAAAATGATAATGGTCATTTTGGAATCCCCAAAGTAATATTTGGAGAATCTGGTATAAACCATGTGGTTATAGATATTAATGGTAAATATGGCATAACACATGGTGCTATGGGTATTAAGGTTTCTTCTAAAAAGGAGGCAATTCAAATAAAAAAAGCCCTGTTAAGTGTTAAATTTCAAGATTTTTTAAAATCATCATTATTCAGTTCTTTCAGAATTGATTGGAATATTTTTAAGAGTTTCAAAAGAGACTTTTGGAAAGAATTTATCAATGAAGAGAGTTCTTCTGATGAAGAGTCTGATGATGAAGAGTCAGATGAAGAATAATTCTTTATTTTATTGTAGTATTTACACTTAAACAATTATCTCATAATAGTATAATAATGGCAGAAGAAGTTAAGCAAGCGGAACTTAAAGAATGTCAGTTATGTCACCAGATGCTTCCTAAAGACCAATTCTACAAAAGAAAGGATAGAAATGGAGAATATAATTGGACAGTTAGTTATTGTGGTTCATGTAATGTAGAAAAAACAAAAGAATCTAAAATTAAAAATCCAGAACATTATAGAAATTATAATAGAGAATATAATCATAATCACTACCATAATAACAAAGATAAATACAGAATATATCAAAAAAGGTATTATTATAAAAAACTTTCTCCTGAAAAACAAGTAATATATAAACAAAAACTTCAGGAAAAATATCCAGATATTGTGGACAAAGTTTGTGTTTAAAAATTAAATATCATTTTCTAAGGATGCGGTTATTCTCTTAGAAAAATATATTTGATATATTATAAAACAAAATATGAACTTTCAAAATAAATCAGTAGAGGGGGTGGCAGCCCTTACTCTACAAAATACCTCAGATAATTCTTTAAGTCAATTAAACGAACCGATACTCACACTACATGAATTCCTTAATACCTATAAATCTAAGGAAAAATTTAATCTCTTAGGTCTACAAGGTGGAAAATGGTTTATACCAAAATGTAGTCATAAAATATTCTATAAACTTCTTGCTAAAGCAATCCAAGAAAAGAAAAGAAAATTATATTTTGTTGAATACCCCCTTAAGGGTTCTAACAAAGTTATTATTGATGCTGACTTTATCCAAACTACCAATAAAAGATTATATAATAATAAAACAATAGAAACCTTACTCAATATGTACGAAACTGAAATAAGAAATTATATTAACAAGGATGTTGTATTTGTCGTATCACAAAGAGATAAACCTTACAAAAAAGAAAATAAATATAAAGATGGATTTCATGCAATTGCTCCACATATAAGACTTCCTACAAAAATTCTTGAAGAAATAAGAATAAATGTCTTAAAAAAAATTACAAACTTATTCTCCCAATTTGAAAATAATAAAGAAGATATCATTGATAAAGCTGTTATTAGAAGAAATGGGTGGCAACCTATCGGTTGTTATAAACCAACTAAGAAACCTTATGAAATAACTTACATTTATGAAAATGGAGAACTTAATGAACCTAAAAATAAAATAAAAGATGAGGATTTAGGCGAATTCTTATATTATATGAGCATCTGGAATAATGAAATAGATATTGAACTAGAAGCTGATCAAGAAGAAGAAATAAAATTAAGTAAGCAAAAAGTAAATTACGATGAAAAAAAACTTATTGAAAAGTTAAAAAATATAGGATTAACTGATATTAAACTAAAAGAAGATTGTTATGGAACATACGAAGTTCAGTATAATCATTCAAGTCCTTGTCCTGTTTCTGGTATAGAAGACCATGATAATATTGCTTGTCAGATACAAGAAGATAAATATAAAAATTTATACTTATATTGTTACTCTAGTAAATGTAAAGGTAAATTCAGAAAATTAGAAAGTAAGTTTGATAAAATATTATCAGACTTATACAAGTATGGTTGTCAGCACCAAGTTATAGCAGAATTTATTGAACTTTTATTTCCTAACAAGTTTAAGTCTAATGGTAAGTTCTTTTATTATTCTAATTCAAAAACAGGATTATGGAAAGTAGATGAAATGGGAAATAAAATTTTTAAATCATTCAAGGCTCTTGATAAGAAGATTGAAAATATAATGGAATACAACGAAGAACAGGCTTCCAAAGAAGAAGACGAAAGTAAATCAAATAAATATTATGCTAAAAATGAAAAATTAATACAAGTATTATCAAAAATAAGAGATAATAATTTCCAGAAAAATGTTATTTCACAGTTGAAAAATATTTACTATGAGAAAGATATTGATACAAAGTTTGACGAAGTAAATCTTTATCTTATTGCTTTTTCAGACGGTGTTTATGATTTCAAAACAAATACTTTCAGAAAAGCATTACCAGAAGAATATGTTTTCAGAAACACAGGTTATCCATTTCCTATCAATAGTAATAAAAAAGTAAGAGAACAAATATTTAATTTTCTTAATTCGTGTTTTAGTGATACAGAAACCAGAGATTATTTGTTAAAAGTAGTTTCTTCTACCCTTATTGGACATAGGAGATACGAACAACTTTATTTTCTTACTGGAAGAGGTAGAAATGGAAAAGGAACTTTATTTAATTTTATTGAAAATGTATTTGGAGAATATATCAAGACTATTGATTGCTCTTTCTTTACCACCATTCCCAAATCAAGCAATTCAGCAACGCCAGAAATAGCAGATAAGAATGGAGTTAGAATTTTATGGTCATCTGAACCAGAAGATAGTCAAAAGTTTCAAGTAAATAAATTAAAGTTAATTAGCGGAGGTGATAAGATACAAGTAAGAAAACTTTATTGTAGTCCATTTGAATACAGACCTCAGTTTAGCGTCTTTATACAGGCAAATGATTTACCAGAACTTTCCAATATAGGCGATGCTATTTCTGATAGAGCAAGAATAATAACATTTCCTTATCGTTTTGTTTCTAATCCTATAACAGAATATGAGCGAAAAGGCGATCCTAAAATAAAAGAAGAATATATTAAGTCAGAAGAGTGGCGAAATGAAATGATGTTAATACTAATTGAATACTATAATAAGTATATTAAAGGTGATAATTCAATGAGTATTCCAATGAGTAAATGTGTGGAAGAAGCAAGTAAGGAATACATAAACGATAATGACCCAATCAAAGAATGGTTACATAATAACTATACTATTACAAATAATAATAGTAATAGAATATTAGCAGGTGAATTATATTCTCAATTCAAAGAATATAATCCAAAAACAAATATAACATGTAGAAGTTTTGGAAAACTAATAAAATTTAACAAAGTTGGTATTAAGAGGTCAAATGGTAAGAGATATTATACTAATCTGGTTCAAAAAACTATTGATTTAGATAAAATATAGAATTTATGCATTTTTATAAATAAGTGCCGTTAGTGCCGTTGATACCCCAACTTTTTATTTTCTACAAATTTATTTTTAAATTTTAATTTTTTAATAATAATTTCTGAGAATTTTTAGTTTGGGGTTTTAACGGCACTAACGGCACTTATATATTTTTATGTATTTTATTTATAATATTCCGTTCAGGGAATTATTTTATATTATTTCCTTATTATGATAATGACCCAATCAAAGAATGGTTACATAATAATTATATTATTACAAATAATGAAAAATATAAAAATGCCTACTTACATCTACTTTTACCTTTTGTTGTAAAATTCTTTAATAAAGAATTTATTATTCCAGAAAATATTAAAAATAAATTTGTGGAAACAGCAGAAGAATATGATACTTTTAAGAATATAATAGATAAATACTTTACTATTACAGATGATGAAGAAGATAGAATTCATAAAAGTGAATATATTGAAATAATTAGAAGTGAAATGGAAAAAAATGTATCATGGAAATATATTTTATCAGAAACAAAAAGAATTGGCTTGAATTATAATAGGCAAATGAGAATAAATGGGTTACAAGGAGTGATATTAGGTATTAAGAAAAATGTGGGACGCTGGGACGCTTAAGACCCATTTTTCAAAACTTTCCCTTTAATCTTGTTTTATAAGAAAAACTTTTAAAATTCCTCTTTTAGCGTCCCAGCGTCCCACCTTACTTCTATACATTATATTTATATTTTTACTTTTATATTCTAATATATTTATTACTGTAAATAATAACATATATTATTATTTATAATACAAATATCTGAATATATATTAAATCTCTTAATATACCCATTATTTATTCTATAAAAGTTTTCCAAAAAAAAATTGATCAAAAATTTTTAAGAAGTATTAAAAAGTATTATTAATTTACACAATGGAGGAGTGTAAGAGTTGCATTAGAAAAGAAAAAGTCTTACCAAAATACACTGCAAAGACTGATGATGCCTGGAACGAATATGCACAAGAAATTTTTCAGAAAGGGTTACATGCTGCCTATCAGGCAGCAGATAGAAAAAACCCTCCATTGGGTTGCTCAGTCTGTAGCGATGTAAAATCGCTACTTACCGATCATGGTACAAATATATTGAAAAACTTTTTCAAAAAATGCGCCGATTCAGGTGTATTCAACATATTTGAAAAGAAAACTCTTCTTAACTCCTCGTGTGGAAAATTAAGCGGAAAAGAAAAAGTTGTGCTCTACAACTACCTGCCAATTCCAAAATATAAAAAGTATGTCCATTACAAGGACATACTCCACATTGTCCGCACGGCAACTCAGCATATGCGGAGGATAATTGGTGGAGCAGGGGATGTCCTGGCGCGCGACATCAATTCCTGGTGGAAGAGAGTTCTTACGTTAAAAAGTAAGCTCTCTCTCTTAAGGGACATTCTGACAGACCTCGATCTCGATGTTGACAAGAAGCCTCGTGAGGTTCTTGTCAGCGTTGTGAGTTTACTAGAGGGAGTTGATGAGACAATTCAATTACCTCTCGGAAAACTCTCATTTGCATTACCAGCAGAAGATTTATCCAAGCAAGATACGCGGTGGATAACTCTACTAGGCTTCTTAAAATTACAAGAGAAGTCTAAATTGAATGCTGCGTCCCTCCGGACAATGTATTCATCTATAACCTATTGTCGCAACAAAGAGACAAAACAACTGGGCGGAAAAGTCCACCCGAGGAGGCTTAATGTGAACTGGATCCCCTTTGATGAAAAGGGAATGTTATCTGGCACAGCTACCGATGTTTACCCAAACATCTTTTGCCTTACACCGGACGAGACTGTCGTAGGTAAAGATGGAACAAACACAGGCTGGAAGTTCGAGAACTATCTGGAACATATTAAGATGGGCAAAACAAGCCCAGTCCTAGTAAACTGGACGGGTCAAAATGGTGGTCAGTTGGGAGTAACTCACAACTATGACGATGTGAACGATTCTGGTAAACCGTCACAAGAGGTCATAACATTTGACCCCGTAATGCTCATGCAAATGGGTGTTGTGAAAATGGTGCTGATTATAGCATTGTACACTGTAGATTGTAAATCACACAGTGTGGATGTTGAAATCCAGGTCGATCCAGAAGGGAAAAATGATAAAACTCAATTTACATTTTTCCCAAGTAAGCATGACCCAAAAACACCTATCCGGGCGGTTGAAATCTTCATGGAAGATTACATTTCAGCTGAGGAAATTCTACCATTGAGCGAAAACGGGTTTAAGATGATTCCAAAGCCACCAATAGTGGAAGACCCGTCATTTACTCGTTCGTCATTGGATGGAAAGAATCTAGCGATTCTTTGTGAACCACCACCATGTGAGACAAAGATGCGTAAGTTCTTGAAATTTTCTGTTGGAGGACCCATAACACCAGAATTTAAAATAACCAAACTTGGTGCATTCAGCCCTGACTGCAAAACATCAGTATACAGAGTGAATTTTGTACCAAAGCATTTGGAAATATGTTTCGCGGACGCATTTTACTACACTCCCCAGCGTCGCGACATGCAGCTTGGGTGTGACAACGAATTTGGGAGGATGAAAGGTAAAATCTTCAAATTTTACCTTTCGTTCGACTGTTTGCAGTCAAGATTTGGTGTACAAATAGCACAAATCATAATGGAACTTGCGTATGCGAGTCCATATGATGCATTTCAATTTACAGTTGTATAACTCTTTACTACTGTATATAAAATAGTATAAAAAATAAAAATATTATTTCTATTATAAATGCAATTAATAAAAAAATTAAATGGAGAATAGAAATTAAAAAAACAATAATATAAAGATTGTTACTAAGTATGGATTGATATTAAGAATAAAAAAATGTAGGTGAAGTCGGTGAAAGTTTTATTCAAAAAATATGTAATATTTCTAATATACCATCTAATATTGATGGTAAAAAAACAAAAGGTAATGGTATAGATGGAACTATAAATAATAAATCGGTTGAAATTAAAACATCCCACCTGGGTATTACTAAATCTTTTCAACACGAATTAGGTGAAAACCCATGGAAATCTCAATATATGATTTTTCTAGATATTGCTCCATCATCGGTATATTTAACAATATTTCCAAATTTTACAGAAAATGAATATAAATCTTGTATAAAATGTAAACCTTATTTTCCAACAAGATCTTTTTGTTGGAGAAAAAAATCTGGAGCATTTAAGTTTGATACAAACATTAAATTAAATAAACAATCCATTATCAAAGGTAATACTATTAACATACATAAAAAAACATTACAAGAAATAGCATATTTTATTAATAACTTAATCAAATAATTCTGCTATCTGGGATGTTCGTATATTATATGCAGAATTTGTAGATAAAAATGCCACTTTACTCCAATCTATACTTTTAAATTTTTTTATGTTTTCTTCCTTATTTTTAATAAATAGTATTCCATAACCTTTTTTACGAGGTAATTCATCAAAAGTTTCATAATATTTCATATTTTCCTTACCATATATAGTAGATGGTATATATAAATCACACTTATAAAACATCTTTTTATTTCTCGTAGTTGATGGTGTTCCACCATCAGACAAAGAATATATTTTAATATTTTTATTTTTTTTATCTTTAATAATATATTTTTCATTCATATGATATTTAGACCATATTTGAAAAATACAATTAACTTTTATCTCTTTATTATCAGGTGAATAAAATATATTATCTATCTTTTCTGAATATATTAAATAATAACCTTTAACTCTCTTTCTAGGAACACCCTTTCCATCACTCTCAAATAATTGTGGTAAAATAAAACACACATAGTCTGCAAAATCATAAGAATGATTAATAAACTTTAATGCCATATGTCCTCTTAAACCAAATGGAGGATTTCCAAAAACAATATATTTACCATCACTTGGAGGTTTCCATAAAAGATAATCTTTTTTAAGTATATTATCTTTTTTTGGTTCAATATCCAAGGCAATTATTCTTTTTGGTAATACTTCTAAAAAATTACCAGAACCAGCTGATGGTTCTACATAAGTATATTTACTTTCAAATTCTTTATAATCATGTAAAACCTTTAAAAAAATATCAAAACACTTTTTACAAGTTTTTATCGGTGTAAAAAACTGGTCTTTTTCTGCAGTAGTATATTTTGAATAATCTATTTCAATATTATTCATTTTCATTAAATCAAATTGATAATTCTTTGGAATATTATTCAATAATTTCCATCTTTTTAATGTTCCAACAGATACATTCAACTCTTTTGATATTTTTTTAAAAGTTTTTTTATCTAACACATCATCTAAAAGAGTAATCAAACTCATAACTATCATTTATAAACAAATATACTTATATAATTAATCATTTTTAATATATTTTAAAATATTTGACAAATTAAGTTCTAAATAACTTTTTAACTATTAATAGTAATAAAATTAAAAAACACCTTTAATTACTCCTTGTAATTTAATAGGTGTCTTAAATTTAATTAATTTTTCTTTCTCACATAATTGATTGGAATAAAATGGTCTTATACCTTCTTTGTTACCAAGTGTTATATGAGCGAAATTATTAGAACAAGGAAAATCACCATCACATAAAACACATATTCCTTTATCGTCAGAAAATAAACCTATACAGATTACCTCTTTTTTTTGACCTATAAGTGCTTTATAAAAACTTTCAGAAGCAGAACCACCTTTCTTTCCAAAATATTTTATAGTAAGGTGAAATTCTTTTTGTAATTTTATGTTATTATGTAAACAATTGCGAATTTCTTCCGTTTCAAAAATAGGTTTTATATCATTTATTCTAATTGCATAATATAATGCCTTTTTTTTATCTTTATTTGGGAATTCAATTTTAGGTGAATTACTAACATCTTTTAACATTTTTGTTTTTTTAATTTTTTCAACCCAGTCATCAACTGTTTTAGTCACATCTAATCTTATTGTATATCCCATTAGACTTTCTTTTTTTGACACTGGCTGAAAAGATTTAACAAATTTATCAATAATCTTTTTTAATTTTGGATTATCATTTTTTAAAGATTGATGATGCTTTCTTTCTTGAACTCTTTTCAGACATAATTTCTTGTATTCTTCTTTCCCTTCTGGGTGAAAAAACTCAATAAATACTTTACAATACTTATCGGGCAGTATTTTACAAACTTTATCTCTGGTATGAAATGTATGATGAGATTTTCCTAATATAAGAAGACTTTTACCCTCTAAAATTTTTTTATCTATAGAAGAATGATATCGGTCTGCCTTAGAATTAAACATATCTTGGTCCAGATAAATACCCTTGAATATTTCTTCCAATTTCTTACCCAAAGTTGTTTTACCAGAACCAGGAACTCCTACTAATATAACTGCAACATATTTTGGTTTAATTAGTGTTTCTAATTCCTTTAAAAAAGCGTAGTCCTTTGGTTTTTTAACATCTGAAATGTTTAATTTATTTCCCTTAAGATTCTCGTAAAATGCTTTAGAGGTTCTCAATAGGTCATCTACTTTAGTTAAGTTAGCGATCTTGTTACAAATCTCATACAAATTTCCAGACGGTATTTCTTTCAATAGTCTATCAAATAGATAGACTAGTTTGCTAAACTCCATTGAAACAGAGATTTATAAATACTGATATGTTCTAAAAAATATAAATCAATTTTTACTAAAAAAAACGATTAAATTATTTAACAATATAAAAAATATTGTTAAATGAATAATATTAAAAAAGAATTAAAAATAACAGGGATACCTTCCATAATTAATTCTATCGTTGTTGATTATTTAAAATATAAACCTAGTGATATGAAATTAAATAGAAATATTAAAGAAAAACTTCAATTTGAATATTGGGATCCAGATATGGAAGATGAATTTCCATTACCTATTTATGGGTATAAATTTCACGATGAAGGAAAAGTATATCCAATTTTATATATTGAATATAAAACATACGACCATTATAATAATCCTAGAATATTAGCAACTATTAGAAATATAAATAATAAATGGGTAGTTATAAATAAAATATATAGATTAGCACCTAAATATAACCAGACTGAAGATACTAAAAGACTTTATGATAAATTAAGACTTAGAGCGTATTAGTAATCTTAAATAAAAATTGAATATAATTATGTAATATTTTTATTACTTTATCAAGAAATGGAAATAGATATTTTAGAAGCCGCTAAAATACTTATAACACTTCCACATAATAAAAAATATGTAAAAATATCAATAAATAATAATTTTACTAAAAAATATTCAAAGTATTATTGTGAAGAATGTAAAACCACATTTACAAGAAAATTTCATTTATTAAGGCATAAAAAAAATATCCACCGTGAATATATTGTTGAAAAAATTCTTGATATAAAATTTAACAAACAAAGAAAAAAAACAATAGAAAACTGTATTTTCTTAATAAAATGGGAAGGATATTCAAAAAATCATAATACATGGGAACCATTTTCAAATGTAAAACATTTGAAAAATTTATCTAAATTATTTAATAAAAAATTTAGATAAAAATAGATTATATTTTTTTAAAAAAATAAATATAGTTTTTAAAGATGATTATTATCATCCTACTTTTTGTTGTTATTTTCATTTTTTTGAAACTTAGAACAGAAAGAAAAAGAGAGGAACTCTTATCTTTTTGGTTCTCAAAGAAAAATCAAAAAGTGTGTTTCAATAGCACTAAACAAAATGATATTGATATCACACACAAATTTGGAAAACTTTTACAAAACACAAGTTTTCCTAATTTTCACTGTTTAACGCCAAAAAAGTCTCTGTTTTATATACTTCTTTGGGATCAAATTCCACGACATGTATATAGAAAAGAGATTAAGAAAATAGAAAAATATCTTGAAATGGCACTTAAAATTGTAGACTTTTCTTTAAAAAAGAAGTTTGAAACAAAATTATCTGCCATAGAACGGTTGTTTTTCTTATTACCACTTCGTCATACCCGTTCTCTTCCTAATATTAATAGAGCAATTAATCTAATTCAAATATTAAGAAAAGGTTCTTCATTAGAAGATCAGAAAATATACAATCGTTTTATGTCAGCATCTTTCAAAGCGATTGTAAAAGAATCTGATCTAAAAATATTTAAGGAAGAGAAAACTGAAATGAAATGGTCTTCGGTTGAGAAAATACTGGATAAAAACTCGGTAAATCATATTTGTAATAGAAATGTTATTAGTATTCCAATAAACAATAACATTATTATACAAATAAAAAATACACTAGATAAATTAAATACCATGAAAGTATGTGTTTCTTTATCCGGAGGAGTTGACTCTATGGTTGTTCTTACATCACTCTGGTACATTAAGAGAAAACATAATGAATATAAAAATTTACAAATATTATCTGTTTTAATTGATTATGGAAATCGAGAAGAAACTGATATAGAATGTGGATTTTTAACTCATTATACAAAATCTCTTGGTATTCCTTTTTATATATTACATATTCCTCCATACATTCGTAGAAAGTTTTTTATTAAAACAAAACAAAGAACTTTGTATGAAGATGTTACTCGGAAAGTAAGGTTTGAAATATATAGGAAGTTTAAATGTCCTATTTTAACAGGTCATAACAAAGATGACTGTGTAGAGAATATTATAACAAATATTCTCAGAGGAAATTCTTCCGAAAATTTAACAGGAATGTATCAGTTTGGAGAAGAAATGTCGGTTCAAATCGTAAGACCACTTATTTCAGTTTCTAAAAAGGATATTTTAAAATATGCTAAAGACTATAAGATACCGTTTCTTTACAACTCTACAGTTCCAACTTCTACAAGAGGTATTATTAGAACTTTAATTGAAAAAGAAGGTTCTAATAATATTTCATTAGAAGTATTTGTTAAACATTCTTTGGGAAATTTTCCTCAAAAACTTTTGTCTTTCTTGGAAAGAAATGAAAAATTACTAGGATTTAGTGATAAAGACTTTAGAAAATATTTGTCAATAGACCAGAAAATTTCTATTGTAGACTTTATTTCACGACTTGAACGTTTTTCTTTTTTTCTTCAAGAGAAATATATTAGTCTTCAAGAAAAAGTAAGGAAACTATGTATTTCTTCAAGAAAGGAAACTTTGAAAACTTTTGTATATGGAGAGAAAGAAATCAAATATGGAGAACTTTTTTGGAGATTAGTTATATTTAAGGTTTATAATTATAATAAATCTTTTATAAAAAAACCTCCAAAAAATAAATCTATTACTTCTTTTTTTTCTCGCTTAAAAAAAGGTTTTAAAGGAAAGTTTGATTTCAATAACTTTTTCAAAGTTAAGATGGAAAAGAATAGGATAACACTTATATGTTGACAGAATTAATTTCTGTTGTTTTGTTATGTATAAGTAAATAATCTTGACCAGAACCATTACCAGCAAAAGGTCCTGTAAAACCACCAGTAAGACCTCCTTCATACTTGATCATCGATACTGTACTTCCATCATATGTACCAGTTGGACCGGTTAGTGAAATATAGTTAAATGGTATAACAATTGGTCTTGGTGGGTCAATTAAAGCAATTTCATCAATATACCATCCAGATTCTAGATTAGTTCCAGAAGCAAATGCTAGTCTTGAACCATATGATAAAGGAAAACTATTATCTAATCTCCATAAGTTAGGCCAAGAATTTATAAATTGTGGTGTCCCATCGTTAATAACATATTTAAAAACATCATTATTAGGGTCTCCATCTTCAGCATAAGTAATAAATACTTCAAATTTATGCCATGTATTATAAGATAAATTTCCCAATGTTATTTCTGTAAAAACACCAGATGAATATGTAAAAGTCGTAACATCTAATGTAGCATTTTTTATTATATTTATATTTAATCCAGTTCTATCTTTTCCATCATATGAACCGTTATATACTTTAAGAGCTGATTGATCATTTTCTCCATCTGAAGTATTTGCTCTAACATAAAATCTATAACAAAAAGTTTTTCCCTTAATTGCTTCGTTAAAGGCGGTTTCATCAGCAGCATCCTTTTCAATATTTAATGCTGGTGTATATGGAGACCCTTGGGATGGAAGACCATAAAGTTGTGCATTTCCAGTAAACCATGATTTACTACCATTTTGTGCAAATGCTCCTGTTATTGTTTCTTCACCGGGTGTATCATTTTGAAAATATGGCTGTGCTCCACCACTCCACTCTTTTTGAATTTTTCCAATATCACTTTGACTTATGGGTTCAGTGTCATAATCCTCAAATGTTATGAATAATTCATCTCTTACAAATGGTGGTTCAAGCTTATCTTTTATTTCTTTAAGTTCTTTTTTTAGACAGTTAATTTCTCCAATTAAACAATTTATAATATTACAAGATGACATTCTATATAATACTATTATATTATAAAACTATTATATAAAATTAATATTTATAGAAAAATTTTATCCCACTCTATAAAAGAGTATTTCCAATCTTCTGAAAAATCTTCAAGGTAAAACCATCTTATCTTAGGGTTTTTTGGGTTAATTTTACTTATAAGTGTAAATTCAAAATTACCAAATAGTTTTTCAAGAATATTAATTAACTGGTTACAATAATTAATGTAATTTCTATTATCTATGTATTTAAAAATTTCTATTCTTATAAAGTGTGGATTTTTATAGTTAGAAAATCTATTAATTCTTCTTTTTATTTTCTCTTCAAATATTTTTATATTTCCATCAAATATTTCATGTGAAAATTTACCATATTTATTCCTTACTAAATATGAATTATGAGATTCTGAATTTTTTATTATTTTTATATCAGAATAATCTTTAAAATCATTCAACAAAGAATTAATAACTTGAGTAATCTTTATTTGACACCAATCATAAGGAAATGCTTTTACTCTTAACTTATTTTCATTTAACCAGTAAGTAATAGAACAATTACCACCAAGTGGTATAAAAGATTTTCTTTTGAGAATATTAACCGTAATAAAATATTTAGATTTCCAATCAATAAATTTTTTTCTTAAACATAGTTTATAATTTGTTAATAGTTTTATCTTTTTCCAAAAATCCTTATGATGACAACTAATAATTATAATAGTATTACATAATGATAAATTTATTTGTTTTACAATATTTTCATTTAATCTTGATAAATTAAGTAATATATTATCAACAATACTAAAATCAAACTTATATTCATTATAATCAATTAAATGTAAATTATTGTGATTATAACCATTATAAGTAGCATCATCTATAATACTCTTTGAATTTGTATAAAAATAACAGTTATAATTATATAAATAACCTTCACCACCAATAGTAATAATATTATTTTTAATATTTTCTAAAACAAATTTTCTTATTTGTTTAGAAAGAACTAAATTATTTTGTTGAAAACTTTTATATGAAATAAACTTAATTTCATTGTTGAAATATTGTGGTATATATTTTTCGTCTATCCTTGTTCTATTTCTATAATCTAAAATTTTATTACCCCTTATTTTCTTCATAAGAGGATGAAGATTGTATAAAGAACTAGATTTTATCATTTTTATAATAACCTTTAAATATAAATAATACTATAATAATGTAATAATACTATAATAATCAATTTTTAATTTATTTCTTTACATTTAAAGTTTAGGTCTAGACTAATACATTCATAAAAAATACTTTTCATATCAGTAACAGTAGATAAGTCCCATTCAGAAATGTCTTGATTAAAAGTTTTACAAAAAGAAAACATATAACTCATATTTTTAACATTTGACAGATTCCACCTTGATATATTTCCATTAAAATTAAAACAATAAGAAAACATTCCACACATATCAGTAACATTAGATACATCCCATCTGGATATGTCTTCATTAAATATATTACAATCGTAAAACAAATTACTCATATCAGTAACATTAGATACATCCCAATATTCAATTGGACCATATATATTAATTAAATTTTTTCTATCTTTGGAGTCATTCTTTACCCATTTATCAACAGCGGTTTTTAACTCTTTTCTGTCTTTAAACGGTTTTCTTATAAATGAAATTATTGTACCGATATTCTTTTTTTCATTAATATTATTTTTTAAAGACAAATAGATTACTTTATCGTATTGATTCATCTTTTTTATTATTGTAATAACCTTTAAATATAAATAATACTATAATAATAATGTAATAATACTATAATAATAATGTAATAATACTATAATAATCAATTTTTAATTTATTTCTTTACATTTAAAGTCTGGATTTAAACTGGTACATTCATAAAAAATACTTTTCATATCAGTAACATTAGACACATTCCATTTAGAGATATTTTTATTAAATTTACGACATTCATAAAACATACCATTCATATTAGTAACTTTAGAAACGTCCCATCTTGATATTCCCCTATTAAATTTATAACAACAGTTAAACATATCACTCATATCAGTAACATTTGAAACATCCCATTTACTTATGCTTTTGTTAAAGATATAACAATCATAAAACATATTACTCATATCTGTAACTTTAGAAACATTCCACGATAAAAGGTTACTGTTAAATTTATAACATGCAAAAAACATTCCATTCATATTAGTAACATTACCAACATCCCATTTTGATATATCTTTATTAAATTGACGACATCCAAAAAAAATAGCATTCATATTAGTAACATTAGACACATCCCACGATGATATATCTCTATTAAAATTATGACATTCAAAAAACATTCCGCTCATATCAGTAACATTACTAACATTCCATTTTGATATATCTTCATTAAAATGTTTAAAATTTTCAAATATATAACTCATATTAGTAATATTAATAACATTCCAATCTTCAATTGACCCATAAATATTAATTAATTCTTTTCTATCTTTGGAGTCATTCTTTACCCATTTATCAATAGTATTTTTTAATTCTTTCTTATCGTTAAACGGTTTTCTTAAAAATGATATTATTGTACCAACATTCTTTTTTTCATCAATCTTACTTTCAAAACATTGGTAAATTTGTCGGTTCATCTTTATTGTTAAATTATTTAAATAATACTATAATAATCAATTTTTAATCAAATAACATTTTTATAAATATTATTATATTTATTATAATAAATATTCCAAGGATAATTATCTGGATTATCAATAACAAGTAAAGAATATAGAACTAATTCATGGCCGAAAGGTCGTGTTGAGTCTAAATAATGTTCGTATAAATCTTTAGTTGGATTATATCCATCATAACCTACTATTTGTAAGTTATATCCATTATTTATTTTATTTATCAACTTTTTATAATCATCCGTTTCTTTAGCTAATTTTTCATACCAATGACAATAAAAATAACGACATTGTATATAAGTATATCTATGCTCTTTACCATCTTTATCATAATACATAGAAAATAATGGTATATTTACATTCTTTTTTCCAAACATTTTGTATATTCTTAAAGGAAATTTATGTCTATGAGGTGTACAATCTTCATATGCTCTGCATCTAAGTCTTAATGAATTTTCTGATATTTTTCCATCTTTAACTTCAAATGAAAAAAATTTAGCAAATTGATGATAATTTTCAATATTTTTAGCTGGTGGTAAATTTGGCATATTATGAATAACCGGTCCTAATGATTTAGGTGATAATTTAGAACAACCAAATCCATCTTTTCTATTTTGATGTTTATAATTTGGAAATACTTTTAAATAACCTTTAAAATCTTCTGGTGCTTTCATCATTCTTAACTTTGATACAATAACATTTCCTTTTTTGTTATTCTGAAAATTAATATTCCTCACCTTTTCAATTTCATCATTATCATCCTTAATTTTTTGAAGTCTTATTTCTTTTCTTCTTGGATTAATAGGTAATTTATTACGAGGATTTTTTGAATGAACACCACATAAATATTTACCATCTTTCTCATAATAAGCCCAATTATTACATTTTTTTAAAGTTCTTTTAATAATACCCTGACATTTTGTTTCACCATAATAAATCATTTGTTAATGAATAATAACAATAATACTGTTAAATATCAATTTTTTTAATTAAATCAATTATTTGATTTTCTTTTAACATTATATACTTTAATTTTTTATGTCTTTTTATGTCTATTTTTTTACTATTTAATAAATCTATTTCTTTATCAATAGAATTTGGTTCTCTACCATAATATCGTTTTAAATATTCTTTATTGGAAATAGTCATAAATATTTTATAATCAAAATTTCTAATATATAAAGACCCATCTGGTATACTAGAATCTAAAATTCCAATATAAATTATCTTTTTGTATTTATTATCATAATAATTAAACTTTTTTTTATAAATACTTTTTATAAATTTAATTTTTGATTTACTATCTTTAATACTATTTCTTTTCTTTCTATTATTATCTGTTATAAAACCATCTGTTTCTACTATTTTATATTTGGGAAATAAACTTTTTAATTTAATTCCCAAAGTTGTTTTACCAGTTCCAGGTGATCCAGAAATGTGGATATTAACCATTATAATTATATATATTTGTTTAAATATTAAAAAAATGAATATTATTTAAACATATATAATAATAACTATAATAACAATTATGTTAAAGAAAAATATTTTAACTAGAAATAAAATACTACATGGAATATCTATAACTGATATAAAAAATTTTAACGATAAATTATCGAATAAAAATTATTATAATATTACAGAATATAAAAAACATTTTTTAAATTATTTTAATAACCATTTTAAAAAATATTATGAAGATTTTCAAAACTATTTTTCCGATAGCGACACGGACAAAGAACCGACAGAAGAAATTAAGAAAAAAGAAGTTAAGAAAGAAGAAATTAAGAAAAAAGAAGTTAAAATTGGTTTAAAAAGAGAAATAACAGATGCTTTTTATACAAAGTCTATAGTAGCAAATATGTGTATTAATAAATTACTTAATGTTATTGATATTAAAAAATACGATATCATCGTGGAACCATCGGCTGGGTCTGGTTCTTTTTCTGATATATTTAAAACATATAATGATTTAGTTATATTAAGTTATGATATTAAC
>Ga0066605_10000730_pt1 | contig 21713 bp, 17 predicted proteins | sample SaaInlLV_DNA_10m_FD_60385 | JGI IMG/M metagenome (GOLD analysis project Ga0066605, IMG submission 60385) | Marine microbial communities from expanding oxygen minimum zones in the Saanich Inlet - SI075_LV_DNA_10m | ecosystem: Environmental > Aquatic > Marine > Unclassified | place: British... | reverse complement strand
TCCGCGAAAGCATTTTCTCTTGGTGGGTGGTACAGGGATTGAACCTGTGACCCTCGCCTTGTAAGGGCGATGCTCTACCAGCTGAGCTAACCACCCCCTGAGAGAGCGACGCATTCTACCTAACTGTAGGTCGCTGTCAAACATTTTCTGGCGCTATATACATATCAGTTTCGCAACCCTAAAATAACGGCCTAAATAAGGGGTTTCCTGAGTAAAAATGCAGATTTATAAAGACTTTAGTATAGAAGCCGCCCATCGGTTGCCAAATGTTCCTGAGGGACATAAATGTGCGCGACTTCATGGTCATTCGTTTCAGGTCAGAATCTCTGTCGAGGGGCCTGTGGGTGAGCAAACCGGTTGGATAATGGACTTTGGCGATATCAAAGGGGCATTTGCGCCGATTTATAATCAGTTAGACCACCATTACCTCAATGATGTGGAAGGGCTGGAGAATCCGACCAGTGAAAATCTCGCTCTGTGGATTTGGCAGAAACTTAAACCCGCGCTGCCTGAGCTGTCCTGTGTGACTATCAAAGAAACCTGCACTAGTGGCTGCGTCTATAAGGGCTAACCAGGGGGCGCTTTTATTCGTTCCCAGATTAATATGCCCAGCATTAAGCCGATCGGTATAAAGCACCCCAGTAGTATTTGCTGCCAGCTCAGCAGGTAGATCGCCCAGCCGGCGCTGAGAGCAGCAACGGCCTGAAACGAGAATATGGCGAAATCATTAACTCCCTGAGCTTTGAAGCGCTCATCTTCCCTGTGGGTACTGGGCAGTAATGAGGTGCCAGATACAAACAGGAAGTTCCAGCCTATGCCCAGCAGTACTAGCTGAATCAAGAAGCCGTTAACTGACACGTCAGCAAGGCCAATGACGATAGTGGCGCAGTAGCAAGTCAGGCCGACCAGCATCATGCCCCTTATGCTGAGATACTTAAATAGTACCGGTGCTATAAAAGAAGGCAGAAACATTGCGGCAATATGACTTTGAATCACCCATTTTGTGTCTATAAGTGAATGCCCGTGAAAATGGTGCATGCTGATGGGGGTGCCTGTCATCACGAATGACATAATAATGTAGGCCACAGAGCCGCTGGCTAACGCCAGGCAAAATGAGGGCTTGCGCATCAATGCTAATGTTGATGAATTACTCTTAGTGGTTGTCGCTGTACCCATGCTGGATGGCTTTGCCAGACTGAGTATAAGTGCTGCCAGAATAATGCAGGCGGCACCCAGCAAAAATGATCCCTGATAGTCAACATCGGTTAACTGCTGGCCAGCAACCGCTATTTCCGGGCCTATGTAAGCGGCGATAATACCCCCGGCCATAACCATCGAGGCCGCTGTGGCGCTGTGGTCTACCCCCACAGATTCCATGGCAGCAAATCTGGTTTGCAGTATGGAGGCATTGCACAGACCGAACAGAAAGCTGGCAATGCAGAACAGGCTGAAGCTCTGCATCTGTAATGCCAGCATGGCGAGGCCGCAGGTGAGCGCACCAATCAGCATAGATAGCAGTAATGTGTTTTTTCTTCCCAGCACCTGCATACATTGGGTTACTGGGATCACTGTAATCGCGGTGCCCAGAATCATAATGGCAATAGGGGCTGTTGCCCATGAGGTTGAGGGCGCCAGTCCGGCCCCCACGAGAGAGCCCGCCAGCACCATAAGCGTAATTATTGAACCTCCCAGTGCGCTGCTTATACTCAGTATGCAGACATTCTTGAAGCCTGGTGCGGATACGATGCTCATGGGGCAGATCTCTTTGGTTGGTTGGTAGCCAATTATTTTGCGACCCGGCAGATTCTAGACTACTTTTATAGGGTGGGAAGCAGATATTGTATTTTAAATGCTGCTGGTCTATCAGGCTAAAGTAAAATTCTGAAAATTATAAAATAAGAGACTAGAAATTATGGACGATACCCATCAGTCATTAGTTGAAAAAACTGTTTGCGAATTTATCAGCAAAAACCCATCGGCAAAATCCTCCCCGGTTGATATCACATACAACCTTGCGGAACTCAATATCGACTCATTGGAAAAGCTATCTATAGGCATGGATCTTGAGGAGGAGTTTGCCATTGAGTTTAGCGACGAGGATATAGAGGCCTTTGCTACTGTCTCCGATATTGTTACGGCTGTTGATCTGGCAATTGCCGCAAAACCTGCGCCGATTGCTAGCATGCAAACCAGTTAAGGCAGGTTTTCTGCATGGTTAATGGCCTGTTGCGCGGTATCTCAGTGCCGCTCTAACGCTGACTACTGTATACTGCCGCGCTAACTTCAGCCCTGCGCTAGCAGTCTAATCCGGTCAGAGAATCATACACATGGTAGAAATTGGTACATTTAACCAGCTTCAGGTTGTAAAGCAGGTCGATTTTGGTGTCTATCTCGATGGCGGCGAGTTGGATACCATATTGCTGCCCCGGCGCTATGTACCAGAGGGCTGCGAGATTGGCGACTGGCTGGATGTATTCCTCTACTTTGATTCAGATGATCTGTTGATTGCCACCACCGAGAAGCCCAAGGTTCAGGTGGGCGACTGTGAAATGTTGACCGTTGTAGATATTAACCATGCCGGTGCATTTATGGACTGGGGTCTGACCAAAGATCTGTTAGTGCCATACAACGAGCAACAAAAGCCCATGGAAGTGGGTTATTCCTATGTGGTTCACGTGTTTCATGACCAAAATTCTGACCGCATTGCAGCCTCTACCAAGCTCAACCATCATCTTGATGAGGAAACCGTCTGGCTCAAGCCCCGCCAGCAAGTCAATTTGCTGATCGCAGGTCGTACCGATCTGGGTTACAAAGCTGTGATAGACAATAAGTACCTGGGCCTTTTATTCCGTGCCGATGCCTTTAGGCCACTCAAAATAGGTGAGCGGTTGCCTGGTTTTGTTAAAAATATCCGTGCCGATGGCAAGATAGACCTAGTGATTTCCCAGAGTACGCTGCAAGGAGACCATGATCTGGGTGAGCAAATTATTCGTCATTTGCAGGAGATGGGGGGTGAGTCGCAGGTTTCTGACAAAAGTGACCCTGAGGAGATTTATCGTCTGTTTAAGGTATCAAAGAAAAAGTATAAGCAAGCATTGGGCACTCTTTATAAGAGCAAACGCATCCTTATTGAGCCCGGCATAGTAAAACTTATCAATTCATAGCCCCTTTTTGATACTTTTTATAAGCCCTATACCCTGAGTGCTATTTAAGGGTGCGAATCATAATCTTGGGCTTTAGATCTTATTTAAAAATGCCTCGCAAGGCTACACGCCCCTAAATTCGGCTCTTCGTTGTGGTAACCTGTTTTTTCTTAGGTGTAGATACGTGCTTGCCATGGAAGCAAGTTGCCTCTTTTAATAAAGAAAACAAATAAATGGATTTAGTTTATTAATTTGTGTCTCTCGTACCACTGAGAGAACATCGGGCTGTAGTTACAACAAAAATTATCCGAGTTCCGTTACATTTTTTTGGCGCTGGGTAGATCAAGTAATTCATTTTTGGGGAAGTTAATTATGTATAGAAATAATAAACTCAGTTTGGCTGTGTCTATGGCCATTGGAGTGTCGCTAGCGGGAACCGCAAATGCGGAACTTGAAGAAGTGATAGTGACAGCTACTAAAACATCTGCCAGTACTCAGGATATCGCTGTAGCGGTCTCTGCAATTACGTCAGAAAAGCTCGACCAGTTAGGTGTGTCAAACTTTGAGGACTACCTGATTCAACTTCCCGGTGTTTCTGCTGGTGGTAGTGGACCCGGTCAGAACACGATTTATATTCGTGGTGTTGCGTCGACGACGCCAAACCTTACAACCGCTGGCGTAGCTGGACTGGCTCCCAACGTCGCGCTTTATCTAGACGAGCAGCCTCTTTCGCAACCAGGACGTAACCTTGATGTTTATGCCGCTGATTTAAACCGCATTGAGGTACTGTCTGGACCACAGGGCACATTGTTTGGAGCAAGCTCGCAGGCTGGTACTGTTCGCTTGATCACCAACAAGCCTGATCCCTCTGGTAGCTACGGCCGCATCAAGGTTGGCCTTTCTTCGACACAAGGTGGTGAGTCAAGCGATAGTGTAGAAGCCATGTTTAACCTACCTGTTAGCGATAAAGTTACACTGCGTGGTGTGGTTTATAGTGATAATCAGGGTGGTTATATTGATAACGTTCATGGAACTGTAAATGCGTTAGAAAGTGCACGTTTCCGTCCAGCGGGAACCATGAGGTCTAATGGCGTGGCAGTGTCCGATTTGCGCGGTGGCTTTAGTACTCAGGGCTACATTGACTCGATTCAAGGCCTGTCATACCAAGAAGACCGAGTGCCTTTGGACGCTACAGACCCGAGTACTTATACCAATGTCACGTTTGAGGATGCCGACAACAGCGACTTGGTAGAAGATAACTTCAACGACACCACATACGAAGGTGTGCGGTTGGGTGCACTGATTGATATCAATGAAGATTGGTCCTTACTGCTAGGATATGGTCATCAGGAATTAGATGTCGATGGTGTATTCCAGGCTGACCCTGGCTTGGGACCAGATAATCTTTCCGTTCAGAGGTATACCCCTGAGACGCTAGATGATTCGTTTGACAACTTCAACTGGAAGCTAGAGGGCCGCGTTGGTGAGCTGGATGTGGTTTATGCTGGAGCTTATACCAAGCGCGAAACCGATCAGGTGGTAGACTACACTGACTACCTCTTCGTGGGCCAGTACCTTCCTTACTATATATGTGACACGACTGTTACATACCCAGAGTATAACTACTACAACGCGCCGGGCACGGCCGCGGACGACGCCCTAGCCGTAGTTAATGGTGACGGAAAATTTGAGCCTTATGGGCCTTGTTACTCGCCGGATACCTATGTCACAAGCTACAGCGAGACAGAGGTAAGTACTCATGAGCTCAGATTTACGACAGATCAGGACAAGTCAATAAGGGCCACTGGTGGTGTTTTCTACAGTGATCTGCAACTCGAGGAGCGGGTAGACTTTACCTACCCCAACGTGAACAAAGCTAACTTTTATGGCCACGACTATGATGGCTGGGGGCCAGTAGAAAACTTTGCATTTGACAATGACTTTGCCTCAGTTGAAGGGGCTTTCCCTGTGGACACAGTTTTCAGGAATGATATCCAGCGAACCGATAAGCAGTATGGAGTTTTCGGTGAACTTACCTTTGATTTAAATGATGAGTTTGCCCTCACGATAGGCGCTCGGTATTATGATGTGAAGGTTGACATGAAGGGAGATGCCAACGCGGCCTTTGGTAACTTCTACAGGGAAACTGATGTCAATGCGTTTGGAACAAACATCTCAGACCTTTATGACGGTGATGGTGAATACACTTTCATCAACGACAGTTTGGTGGACACTCATATAACGTTCCAAGACGGCGTCACCTTTGATGAAGTGAAGACAGCGTTAAACGCTGTTGATGGTTTCAGCGTCGGTCGAGGAGCTTTTGCAAATGCGCCCAACGCAATCAGTGACGTTGAGATTCAGGGCATCCTTAATGCACTCAAGGCGCCAGATAAAGCGGAGACTAGCGGAACAATTTTCAAAGCCACTTTAAACTGGACTCCCAGCGAGGACACTTTGTTTTACGGTACCTTCTCTGAAGGGTTCCGTCCCGGGTTGTTGAATCGTCCGGGTGGAGCATCGAATGGAGCAGGGTACACAGTACCGTTTGAACTTATGACGGACGAAGTGACCAACCTTGAACTCGGTTGGAAGACTGACCTGCTTGATGGCCAGCTGAGATTTAACGGTAGTTTGTTCTTCGTTGAGATCGATAACCTGCAAACTACGATCTTCGATCCATCTATTGCTAACCTGTTCTTCTCGGATAATGCTGCGAATGCGGAAGTTACTGGTTTGGAAGGGGACTTTATCTGGGCGCCTGATTCTACTCCTGGGTTACAGATTAGTGGTGGATTCTCGTTCTTGGATTCAGAAATCACGAAGGTCCTGACACCCTCCGACGACGTGCAGAAAGGCGATTCTCTGGCCTTTGCTCCAGAGTTCCAAGCTAACTTGCAGGCGCGTTATGAGTGGACTATGGCATCCGGCATGACCGCTCATGTGATGCCGCATTTGGCACATTCTGATAAGTCCTATAGTGACATCATTCGCATGAATCGCGATGAGATCCAAGGTTGGACTATGGTCGGTTTGACTGCAGGTATAACGAATGACACTTGGGGCATTGAAATGTTTATCGATAATCTGACCGATAAGCGAGCAGAGCTATCCAGGAACTATGTCAATGACAGAGAGCGTGTATCCTACGCAAGACCAAGAACTACGGGTGTGCGTTTGACCTACAACTTCTGATTGATAGATACATTCGTTAAAACTAATATGCCCCTTTTAAGGGGCATATTTTTTGCCAAGGGAAAATGTTTTGAATCAGCAACATAAGATTGAAATTGAGCAGTTAATGCGTGGCAAGCGGTTTGATAAGGCGCTTGAATGTTTGGTATCAATATTAAAAGGCGATGATAACAATTTCGAAGCGCTCTACTACAGCGCAGTCTGCCTAAGGTATCTCGGGCGGTTAGATGATGCGTTAGCATCTCTTGAGGCACTGCGTAAAATTGCTCCAAACTTTGGCAGGGGACTTCAGGAGGAGGGTCACGTTCATAGAGACCGAGGTAATCTAAAACAGGCATTGCATCTCTATACTCGCGCTACCTACGCCAACCCGTCTCTCTCTGGAAGTTGGAGAGGGCAGATTGAGATTTTACTTAAACAGAATCGAGAGGCTGAGGCTATTCGTCTTAAGCCTCATTTGGAGCGCCTTGTTAAAATGCCCCCACCGTTAGTCGCAGTAATGGACTTGATTGCCCAGGGTAAGTTGGCTAACGCGGAGACTCTGTGCCGGGACTTTCTAAAACAAACTCCCCACCATGTTGAGGCAATGCGACTTTTGGCCGAGATAGGGATGAAACTGAATATACTTCACGATGCCGAGTTCTTATTGGAGAGCGCATTAAAATTAGAGCCCGATAATGAGCTTTTGCGCGTTGAATATATCGAGTGTTTGCGTAAGCGGCAAAAAATTGAGGCCGCCCATAAAGAAGTCTTAACACTTTACAATGCAAATCCGGACAACCTGCATTTTGAGTCTTTGTATGCGGTCCTTTGCATGCAAATGGGGCTTTATGAAAAAGCCTTAGAGTTATTTGATAACGTGCTAGCAAAAGTGCCTCAAGATCCAGTCACGCTAACTTCAAAGGGACATGCGCTAAAAACTTGCGGTAACACCGACGATGCTATTGCATCCTACAGGCTGGCTACAAAGAGCAGCAGTGCCTATGGGGAAGCCTGGCATTCACTCGCCAATCTAAAAACCGTGAAGCTGGATGAAAATGATGTAAGTAAAATGCTTGCTCAGATAAATGGCGATGACCTTAAGTTTATGGATAGGGTGTACATCAACTTTTCACTGGGCAAAGCATTTGAAGATGCCGAAGATTTCGATAGAGCTTTTTCCCACTATGCGGCTGGCAACAAGTCTAAAAAAGCTCAGAGCCGCTACGTTGCCGAAGAGATGACCGACGAATTTGAGCAGCAAAAAAAGCTTTTTAGCGACAAGTTTATTAAAAGTTTAAACGGCTGCGGCCACAGTGCGGCTGACCCTATTTTCATCGTCGGATTACCCCGAGCGGGATCGACTTTGCTCGAACAAATACTCTCGTCCCACAGCCAGGTTGACGGTACCCTTGAATTGCCCAATGTGTTAGCTCTGGTCAACGATCTGCGCAGAGGTGGCAATATGACTGGGGATAATCTCTATCCGGGAATCTTGGAGACCCTCGACGCTGAAAAATATGCTGAGTTTGGCGAAGCCTTTATCAGCGATACTCAGGTACATCGTCAGGAGGCCCCATTCTTTATTGATAAAATGCCCAATAATTTCAGGCATATTGGACTGATTAAGTTAATGTTGCCCAACGCCAAGATTATTGATGCAAGGCGTCACCCCATGGGCTGCTGCTTTAGTGGCTTTAAGCAGCTTTTTGCCGAGGGGCAGGCATTTTCTTATGATCTGGGTGATATTGGGCATTATTATCGTGATTACGAAGCTTTGATGGATTTTTGGCAAACCGCATTTCCCGGCCAAATATTGCATGTACAGTATGAAGATGTGGTCAATGATTTTGAAACTCAGGTGCGCCGTCTACTTCACTATTGCGGCTTGCCCTTCGAAGAGGCTTGTTTAAGTTTTTATAAAACCGAGCGGGCTGTCCGAACGCCGTCCTCAGAGCAGGTGCGTCAACCAATATACCGAGGGGGCATTGATCAGTGGAAGAACTTTGAGTCTCATTTGGATCCTCTCAAAGATGCTCTTGGAGAAGTACTTCACAGGTATCCAATGGATTAGATAGCTCGGCATAAAATAACAAGAATAAAAAAAGGGAGTAAAAAATGGCTAATCAAATGATGACAGTTGCTGATATACATCAGCTGGTGATTGATTGTTTTACGGCAAATGGCTGTGACATTGACAATGCTGCCGCGTTGGCGAGAACAATTAGTTTCGCTGAGCGCGATGGCAGTGCATCTCATGGCTTGTTTCGACTGCCTGGCTATATTGCTTCGTTGCGCAGCGGTAAAGTAGATGGCTGCGCTCAGCCAACAGTAGAGCGTATATCACCGAGCGTTATCCGGGTAGATGGAAAGCGTGGTTACGCTCCTCTAGCTCTTGAGAGAGGCCGTGCTGCATTAATCGAAGCTGCCAAAGAAAATGGCATAGCCGCCATGGCACTAATCAATGTCCACCACTTCGCCGCACTCTGGGTTGAAGTGGAGCCAATTGCCGAGGCTGGTTGTTGCGCCATGGCATTTACCACTTACAAACCGGCCGTGGTGCCCGCTGGTGCCAAGCAGCCGCTATTTGGTACCAATCCCATGTGCTTTGGTTGGCCCCGCGGTGATCAGCCGCCCATGGTCTTTGATCAGGCCTCTGCTTCTATGGCTCGTGGTGAAGTAATGATTGCTGCGCGGGATGGCCATGATGTGCCGCTGGGCACCGGAGTAGATGCCGATGGCAACCCAACCACAGAGCCACAAAAAATTATTGATGGTGGTGCTCTACTGCCATTTGGAGGTCATAAGGGCTCGACCATTGCCATGATGATAGAGCTTTTGGTGGCTGGCCTGACCGGGATGGACTTTAGCTTTGAAGCGCAAAAAAATGATAATAATGATGGTGGCCCACCCAATGGTGGTGAGTTTATGCTGGCCATAGATCCCAATCGCTTTGGTGATGCCGACAACTGGCTACAGCATTCAGAATCATTTTTAGAGCGCCTTGCTGGTATGGAAGGGGCCCATATGCCGGGCAATCGTCGCTATGCTAATCGTGCCAAGTCGGCGGCTGAGGGTATTGCTGTCAGTGATGCCTTGCTCGCTAGTTGCAGGGAGTTTCTCAAGCCCGCAGATTAATCATGCCTATGAATGATTGGCCTCGTTAGTGCGCAGGGTCAAATTATGCTTTCTGATTTGGCTGGGGGTTTCGCGGATAATGGTTTCGATCATCGCTTCAGCGGCGGGGGAGACCGTCCAGCCTTTGCGGGTAATCAGATAAACTTCCCGCGCCTGGGTTGGCACCAGGGGTCTGGATATCAGATTGTTTGAAAAAGCGGGAATCGCCAGAGAAGGCAACACAGAAACTCCTAAGTTGGATCTGAGCATGGCCAGTAACGTGGTGATATTGGGGAAATCAAACTTGGAGTCGCCGAAGCTGGCGCGGCTGCGCAGGGTTTTGGTAATGCCGGTATCCAAAAAGGTCGTGTCTTCTAATTCATTGATTTTTACTGGACCAGTCTTTTTCGCCAGCTGATGATCAACATGGCAGATTAGCTCCAGTTTATCGGCGAACAAAGGTTTGAAATTTAACAGCTTGTTGGGTTTCCACAGGCTGGCGATACCAAAGTCTACCTCATTGCGCTCGACCCGCCGCTGCACACCCTGGGAGCTGTCATCATCCAGATGCAGGTAAATACCAGGGTACTCGGCTGAGAAGGCTTTAATAATATCCGGCAGTAGATTGCTTGCCACTGAGGGTACGATAGCCATACTCACATGGCCACTGCGGCGTTCTGCGGTGGCGCGCAAGTCATAAATGGCACTATCAAAGTCGCGCACCAGACGCTGGGCTATGGGAATAAAATTCTCTCCTTCTACTGTGGTGCTCACTTGCCTCGTCGTGCGCTCCAATAGCTTTAAGCCAATAAATTCTTCCAGCTGTTTGACGGCCAATGTGATGGCGGGCTGTGTGCGTGAGAGTTTTTCAGCAGCACCATTAAAGCTGCCCTCTTCGGCGACAGTCACAAAGGTGCGTAGATGTCTCAAAGTTACATTTAAGTATCTGATAATATTCTCTTTCTTGTAATTATTAGTAGCTTTGTTGATTTTTAGAATAAATTAATTATCCTTATAAATCTATATAAAGTTTTGATTGGATTTATAGGTGCTTAGGGATAAAGATAGGGCGTTATGGCGTTAGTTAGCGCTAAAAATTACAGGCGGAGACAGTATGAGTCAGGATTTACACAACAATTATATTAATGGCGAATGGGTCGGCAGTTCACAGGTCATTGAAAATATAAACCCCTCAGATACAAGCGATATAGTCGGCCGTTATGCCAAGGCCTCCAATAAGGACTGTCTGGCCGCTATCGGCGCGGCCAATGCTGCTTTTGACGGCTGGTCACAAAGTGCTCTGGAGCAGCGCAAAACCATACTCGATTTTATTGGTGCCGAACTTATAGCCCGCAGCGGTGAAATTGGCGAGATTCTGGCCCGAGAGGAAGGGAAAACTCGTGCGGAAGGCGTGGGTGAAGTGTATCGCTCCGGACAGTTCTTTCAATATTACGGCGCTGAAGTCCTGCGCCTGATGGGTGAGAACACTCAGTCTGTGCGTCCCGGGGTGGATGTGGAAGTTCACCGGGAAGCTCTGGGTGTGATTGGCATTGTTACACCCTGGAATTTCCCCATGGCTGTAGCGGCCTGGAAAGTGGCACCGGCGATAGCCTATGGCAATGCGGTAGTGCTCAAACCGGCCGAGTTGGTGCCGGGCAGTGCCTGGATACTGGCCGATATTATCAGTCGCAGCGGTCTGCCCGATGGTGTATTTAATCTGGTGATGGGCTCTGGTCGAGATGTGGGTGAGACTCTCTGTAAATCCCCGGACATTCAAGCTGTTACCTTTACGGGCTCTGTCGGAGTAGGTCGCCATATTGCCCGCAATGCGATTGATAATATGGCCCGCGTGCAGCTGGAGATGGGCAGTAAAAATGCTCTGGTAATCCTGGACGATGCCGATCTCGATACAGCAGTGCAATGTGCCGTGGCTGGCGCCTATTTTGGTACAGGACAGAAATGTACCGCCTCATCGCGAATTATTGTGCAGGCTGGTATTCATGATGAGTTTGTCGAGAAAATGACTGCCGCTGTAAGCAATCTGGTGGTAGGCCATGCTCTGGCCGAGGGTTCACAGATAGGCCCGGTGGTGGATGGACGTCAGCTACAGCAGAACCTTGACTATATGCAGATTGCCAGAGATGAAGGCGCCGAGCTGGTGCTGGGTGGCGAAGCTCTGACCATGGATACTACAGGTTTTTACATGTCTCCCGCACTGTTTGTGAATACCAATAACCAGATGCGCATTAACCGCGAAGAGGTCTTTGGTCCTATTGCCTGTGTGATCAAGGTGGATAGCTATGAAGAGGCCCTGGAGGTCTCTAATGACTCAGACTTTGGTCTGACCTCTGGGATCATTACCAATAGCCTGGCCAATGCCGGCCACTTTAAGCGCCACTCAAAGTCTGGCTGTGTGATGGTTAACCTGCCTACCGCAGGTACCGATTACCATGTGCCCTTTGGCGGTCGTAAAAACTCAAGCTATGGCCCCCGCGAGCAAGGCCAGTATGCCCGTGAGTTCTACACTATTATCAAAACTAACTACAGCAAGCCCTATTAATTGCAATTCAGGATTAAGTGATGAACAGAGAGATGCTTCTTGTCGACGGGCTGCAATATGTTAATTGGAACCGCGACCTTTTCGAAAAGGCCCAGCGCAGTGGTTTAAGCGCCATTCATGTAACCATCGCATACTGGGAAAATATCCGCGAGACATTGGAGAATATAGGTAACTGGAATCGGCATTTTATCAACCATGCTGATTTGATTATGCCGATTCATCAGGCTGCGGATATCCTTGAAGCCAAGCGTCTGGGCAAAGTGGGCATTATCTTTGGTTTCCAGAACTGCTCTCCCATCGAAGACGATGTCAAAATGGTGCAGATTCTGCAACAGCTGGGGGTGCGTATTATGCAGCTCAGCTACAACAATCAGAGTCTGCTGGCCACCGGCTGTTATGAAGAGCAGGATGGCGGTATCACCAGATTTGGCCGCGAAGTGATAAAAGAGATGAACCGCGTCGGTATGATTATCGATATGTCCCACAGTGCCGAAAAGTCGACTCTGGAAGCCATCGAGATTTCCGAACGACCGATTGCCATCACCCATGCCAATCCAAGCTTTTTTCACCCAGCACTGCGCAATAAATCTGATAAAGTGCTGCGTGCCATCGGTGAGTCAGAAGGTATGCTGGGCTTTAGCATGTATCCCTTCCATCTCAAAAATGGATCCGATTGTACCCTGCCTGAGTTCTGTCAGATGATTGCTCAAACTGCTGAGATGATTGGCGTGGATCGTATCGGCATTGGTTCCGATCTCTGTGAGAACTGGGACTATTCGATACTGGAGTGGATGCGCAGTGGCCGCTGGACCACTGGCATTGATCATGGTGAAGGCTCTGCGGCCAATCCCAGCTGGCCCCGTCAACCGAACTGGTTTGCCGGTTCAAAAGATATGCTGACAGTGGCACAGGGTCTCGAAGATGTGGGCTTTGCCAATGGAGATATTGAGAAAATTATGGGTCAAAACTGGTTGTCATTTTTTGAAAAATCTTTTCCGGGCGCGCCGCTAAGTTCTTAAAGTCAGTTTATAAAATGGTTATAACAAAAGCCATTTAACAGCTAAAAACGACTATGTCGCAACCGAGTTTTCCATGTCGTTTTTAATTAAGTCGCGGGGGATATCTAGGCCTAAAATAGCCGCAATTCCCAGCCCTAACCAGGTGCTGGAGACGGCTATTTTTACAGGTGTCGCCCGTGCATTCATCCTACAGATCAACTGCCAAGTCCAGTCTCAGTCAAAGTGCTGTATTGCCCATGCGGCCTGCCAGTCAGGTCATGCAGTTGAATCGTCTGGGTAGTTTTCATCAGTCTCGTCTGAGCTTTATGCGCACATTGGTACGCCGCATGGTGCAGGAAAACTGGCAGATCAACAGCACTGTTTTTGATCTGGATACAGAGGGGTATGGCACTGCTGTCTATGAAGTCAAAGCCAAATATGGCACCTATAGCTATGTGCTGTTTTCCCATTACCTCGACCCTGAAAACCGCAATGATCGAGTAATTGCCGACCAATGGGACCTGACCATGGCGCTCTGTGAGGGCTCAGTGGATGCCGAGCAGCTGGAGTTTCTGCGCAACAATGTACCCAAGCAAGAAGCAGGGCGGGTTGATTCCCGGGTTTTTGTATTGTCCAGGGGCAACCGCAGTGGTCGTACCTTTGACTATGTGGTTGATCAACTGACCCAGGGCAGACAGCCAGATGTGGATGTCATTGCCGAAGTTGGCTATCTGTATCGCACCACCGCAGCCTATGGCAGTGGCAAATTGGGTATGGCCGACTGGGAAAAAGTTCGTACCAAACATCGGGATTTTGCTCGTCCTTTCGCCGCAGAAATGTTTACCTGCTTTATGTTGCGCCATTTTAGCCTTCAGCATGCTGACTATATCGCAGCCCAGCGTGCGCCAAAAACTGCAGTAAAGCTGGATGATGATATCAAGCGCTACTTTGGTATTGGCAACTCTACCGGCCTGGGTATGGCGCCATTTTTAATTAATCATCCGCTGCTGATTAATCAATGGATTGAACAGCGTGAAACCGCATTGGCCAGAGCTATTATGGCTGGCAGAGAGGGGCTGGATACTGCCATCTTGGACAGGTTCGCCTCTGGCACTGCCAGAGTGATTCAACATCTGGGAGAGATCAGTACAGGTGACACCCAGCAAAATATCTCCAACGGTTTGGTGCGCGAAGAGCTGCAGGAGCTTGAGCATTGGTTGCGGGCTGAAGGCAAAAATATTATTGATAGCCATTACAGCTGGGCTGAATTAGTGCAGTACGCCGAGTGCAACTGGCATATTGAAACTCAGGAAGTGATCAATAGCATGTTGATTGAACTCTACCCAGAGTTGGTCGATGAGCTGGAAGAGATGATGGCCGTTGAAGAGGACCAGCATCTGGTGCCACAGATGTCGCTGGATGATCTAAAGGACCTTATCGAAGATAAATATGATTGGGCGCTGGCTATCGATTTTTCCCGGACTGAATCCCAGGGTTCATTCTGGTATCGCTCGGAAGAAAAGATGGAGCCGCGACTGGGGCAGACCTATGTTGATATGGGTATGGAAAAGCAAATGCCACTGGCAATCGGACGTATGGTGCGTGAGTGCTATGACGAAATTTGTATTTATATGACAGAGTTTCCACAGCAGGATGTTGCCCATTTTATTCTCCAGCAACCCAATTTCAGTGGTGCTATTTGCCGTATTCAAACCATGGCTCGCAGTCAATATGGTGATATTCGCGAGAACCTGGTGCACAGTGATGTACTGCCTATTCACCTGCTGCGCTGCAAGCTATCGTTCTTTGGTGTCAGCAAGTTTGATCCTCGCTCGCGCCTGTGGGTTCGCAATACTATGTTTCAGGGCGCACCGCTGATCAGCGACTTCGGCAAGCCTTTCTTTGATGACTGGCAGTTCCCCATTAAACCTGTGCTATCCAGTACTTCAGACCCTAGCGTCGGCTAATATCATGAGAGTCTCACGCAATGAATTGACGGCTTCTCTAAAGAAGGCGTTTGAAGGCTTAGGCTTTTCTGTGGGTGACTATCAGGATGCTACAGCTATGGTTATCTGGTCGGAGATGCATGGTTTAAATGGTTTGCAGCAACTGCAGGATGCACTGCCTTCCCTTTATAGCTGTCTGTGCCTGCACGCAAAATTAATTAGAAATGATGACAACTATGCGCTGCTCAATGGTCAGAGTAGTTCTATATTGCTCTGCGGCAGCCAGACCGTCAGACTGGCCTGTGCTCTGGCGCGTCAGCAAGGCAGCGGTCAGGTGCAGCTGGATAACTGTCACAACCGCAGGTTTATAGCTCAGCGTCTGGTCAGCGCCGCGCAGTCGGATTCTGCACTGGTGGCTTATTGGGTTGAGGGAGATAGGGCTTTTAAACTCAGTGTAGAGTCAGGTGCAAAACAGCCGATCTATTCTGAATTTGCCTCAACAGCCATTAGTGCCGATCAGTCTCTAATGATTTTTGTCGGCAATGATTTGGCTGCTGTCGAAGCAAAGTTTTCTGCCGCCATAAATCCAGGTCCGCCAATCGAAACCACTTCACCTGACACCATGATTAATAGCTATAACGATATGCTAGAGCAGGGAATCGAGATTGACGACAACCTGTGGCATGAGCTGGACAATCTGGTCGCCCGAGTCTTAGTGGAATCCACCGAAAGCTCCAGAGCAGGGGCAGGAGACTAACCTAATTTCGAAGCGCGATCTCTCTAGTCACTTCCCAGAAACACTTCGTCACGACCGTCATCATCGATTTTTTTAGTCTGCGACTTCGGCTTGATTGATTAACCACTGCCGAAACTGCTCCACATGGGGTCGCACGGGCTTATTGGATGGGATCGCCGAAAAGAATGATTCAGACGTCTCGGTAGTCTGTGAAAAAGGCGTGATCAGACGACCATTATCCAGCATGGGACCAATCAGGGAAGTCCGGCTCAAAGCAACACCATGCCCCTGAGCTGCCATCTCCATTGCCGTCATCAACGAATCAAAATGAATACCCTGAGAAGCATCAATACTGTGATAACCCAGCTGGTTGAGCCAATAGCCCCAGCCTTCCTCATAACCAATCACATGGAGCAAACTGTAATTATCAAGATCCTCTGGACCTAACGGGGGCAACTGGTCATTCAGCAGCACCGGGCTACATACTGGAATAAGCTCATCCCAGGTTAAACGATCACTGGTAAAACCCGCCCAGACTCCTTTGCCATAGCGTATTTCAATATCCGCCTCTTTATCCTGACCAGCAACCCAGATATTACTGGTAAAGCGCAGATCAATATCCGGATACTGGGCGCGAAAATCCGCCAGCCTCGGTGCCAGCCAGGTATTAAAAAATACCAGATTAACCCGCACCGTTAAGGTGTGACTGCGCTCCTTGCCAAATACCTCATCAGTGACTAGCGCCAGTTTCTCAATCGACTCGCGCACGCCGGGGATATAGGCGCGGCCTGCATCGGTAAGCTCCAGCCCTCTGGGTAAGCGAATAAATAGCGCGCAACCCAGCTTGGTTTCCAGACCTTTAATTTGCTGGCTAACCGCAGCCTGAGTCATATGCAACTCCACTGCCGCCTGGGTAAAGTTCAGGTGGCGGGCAGAGGCTTCAAAAGAACGCAGCCAGTTTAGAGGTGGTAATCTTTTTTTCATGCTTACCTTATTATGACCGGTTAATTATTCTGGGTTATCAATCAGCTGGCCGAGGCTTTTGGCGGAATTTTGCATTGTCGGTGCATAGCTGATCAACTGTTCCAGACTCTTGCGCATCACCGGTGCATGGGTAAACAGACAGGCACAGAGTTTGCCGCTGCTATCTGTTACCGGCACCGCGCAGGCCACCATACCATCAACAAACTCCTCATTGTCTGTACCCAGGCGACTTATTTTTATCCGCTGTAACTCGGTTTCCAACAGATCGGTATCAACAATGGTATTACGGGTGTACTGCATCAGGGGAAGTCGGCCAATAATACCTTGCCGTCGCTCTTTGGGCAGAGAACTGAGGTAGAGTTTGCCGCTGGCGGTACACCAGCTCGGCGTATGGCTGCCCACCTGCAGATGAATCTGCAGAGGCCAGTCAGACTGCACGCGATCGTAATAAACCATCTCGGTACCATTGGGTACAGCAATACCACAGGTCTCACCAATCTCCTCCGTCAGCTGCTGCAAAATGGCTCGGCGCAATGCACTAAATCGCTCTGTATGCAGCACACCCCAGGCAATGCTGTGCATCTTATCGCTGGGAATAATCAGTCCGCGCATACTGGTCTGCACAAAGCCGTCAGACTCCAGTTGATTTAGCAGGCGATGAATACTGGGCTTGGGGATATTCAGCTGGCAGGCCAGATCAGCCGGCGACAATGGTCGCTCAGCTTTGGCAACTGCCTCGATTATCTGCATCACCCGGCTGACCGCCGAGCCTTTTTCCCTGATTGTCATGGTTTTAATTTAGCTCATGGTTGGCATCGAGAACTGGGCACCTTCACGAACACCAGCTGAAGGCCAGCGCTGAGTGATGGTTTTGCGCTTGGTATAAAAGCGCACAGCATCCGGGCCATAGGCATGGAGATCACCAAATAATGAGCGCTTCCAGCCGCCAAAGCTGTGGTAGGCCACCGGGACAGGCAGAGGAATATTAATGCCCACCATGCCCACCTGAATATGGTCAGAGAAATAGCGCGCCGCTTCACCGTCTCTGGTAAAGATGCAGGTGCCATTGCCATATTCATGATTATCGATCAGATCCATGGCCGCCTGCATGGTATCCACTCGAATCACCTGCAAAACCGGGCCAAAGATTTCGGCATTGTAGGAATCCATCTCTGGGTTCACGCGGTCGATCAATGTGCCGCCCACATAGAAACCATTCTCATAGCCATGAATGCTGGGGTTGCGACCGTCCACGACAATATCAGCCCCTTGCTGTTCGGCACTGTCGATATAGCCAAATACCTTTTGCTGATGTTGCTGGGTAATCACCGGGCCAAAGTCATTATCGGCATCATGACAGGGGCCAATCTTTAAGCCTTTCATGGCTTCCTGCATTTTGCTGACCAGAGCATCTGCCGCGGCATCGCCAACGGCTACTGCAACTGACAGGGCCATGCAGCGCTCGCCGGAAGAACCAAAGGCAGCGCCTAAAAGCTGGGCCACGGCATTATCCATATCCGCATCGGGCATCACAATAGCGTGATTCTTGGCGCCACCCAGTGCCTGACAGCGCTTGCCGTTGGCACTGGCGGTGCTGTAGATATATTCCGCAATAGGCGTGGAACCTACAAAGCTCACGGCTTTAATGCGCTCATCATGGAGCAATGTATCAACCGCTTCCTTATCGCCATTGACCACATTCATCACGCCATCTGGCAATCCGGCTTCTTTCAGCAGTTCAGCAATAAACAATGTGGAAGTTGGGTCGCGCTCCGAGGGTTTCAGTACAAAGCAGTTGCCGCAGACGATGGCCATTGGGTACATCCACAGAGGGACCATAGCCGGGAAATTAAATGGGGTAATACCTGCCACTACCCCAAGCGGTTGGAACTCGCTCCAGGAATCAATATTGGGCGCCACATTTTTACTGTGCTCGCCTTTTAACAATTCCGGTGCGCAGCAGGCATATTCCACATTCTCAATGCCACGCTGCAATTCACCGGCGGCATCATGGCTGATCTTGCCATGCTCTTCGCCGATTAATGCACAGATTTTATCCGCGTTCTGTTCCAGCAGATCCTTAAATTTAAACATTACCCGGGCGCGTTTGATGGCTGGGGTATTGCGCCATTCGGGGTAAGCTGCCTGGGCCGCCGCAATGGCTTCTTCCACTGTAGCCTTTGAAGCCAGGGCAACCTGTTTGCTCACTTCGCCGGTGGAGGGGTTGTAGACATCCTGAGTGCGCTCGCCCTCATTGGTTATCTGGCCGTTAATTAAATGTCCTACTACTGTCATTTTGTTGTCCTCAAAAATTTGTTTTACCAAAGCTTACGATAGATTTCGATAATCTCGTCGGCGCTAGGTACTCGCGGATTATTTCCCGGTGAGCCAGAAGCCAGAGCCTGCTCAGCCATCACCGGTAAGTTATTAAAAAAGTGGTCGCGATCAATACCAAACTGCTCGGGAGTGGGTACCTGCAGTTCTTCATTAATAGCGTAAAGCTCATCCATTAGCTTGCTGTTGGCAACAGCGTCGGTGTCATCTTCACTGGCCACACCCATAGCGCGAGCACAGTCTGCATAGCGCTCCGCCGCGGCGGGAATACTGTATTCAGTGACCATGGGCAATAACATGGCATTGGAGAGGCCGTGGGGCACATGGTAGAAGGCGCCAATCGGACGTGACATACCGTGGACCAACGCCACTGAGGCATTGGAGAACGCTACACCGGCCAGGGTTGCGCCCAGCATCATTTGTTCACGGGCACGTCGATCACTGCCATCGTGGAAAGCTTTGCGCAGATTAGGGGCAATCAGCTTCATTGCCGCTATGGCCTGACTGTCGCTATAGAGGCTGGCTTTCTTGCTCACATAGGCTTCCATGGCATGAGTCAGGGCATCAATACCTGTGTCTGCAGTGGTTCTGGCGGGCAGGCTCAGGGTCAGGCTGTAATCTACCAGAGCCGCCGTGGGCATAAAACCAATGCCAACACAGAGCATTTTTTCGTCGTTGGTCTCATCGGTAATAATGGTCACCTTGGTGCATTCAGAGCCGGTGCCTGCAGTGGTGGGAATAGCAACAATGGGCAGCCCGGGCTCATTGACCACCCGGGGGAATTTATAGTCACGCATGACGCCGCCGTATTTGCCCAGAATGGCAATGGCTTTGGCACTGTCAATGGGGCTGCCACCGCCAATGGCAATAATGCTGTCGTAATTGCCATCCCGCACCTTATCCACACCTTCCTGAATAGAGCTAACGGTGGGCTCAGGCACAGTATTATCAAAGATATCTGAATCGATTGATGCGCCTTGTAGACTATCCTGCAGAATGGCCACATAGCCCAGTTGCACCATCATTTTGTCAGTGACAATTAATGGCCGGTTACAGTCCAGACTGCGCAGGATATTACCCGCTTCTTTGCTGGCACCGGCACCTACTTGCATAATGCGCGGCAAAATTATTTGAGTCGACATAACTAGCCCTCTTGTTGCTGATTATTGTTATTAAGGGTTTGGCCTTCTTGATAAAGGGATTTGCCGAGACCATAGGTGGCCAGAAGCAGCACCACAGAAAAGGGCAGGGCTGCGGCAATGGAGGCGGTTTGTAATGCTTGCAAACCACCCGCAAATAAAAGCACTGCAGCTACTGCGGCTATGGCGATACCCCAGAAAATACGCAGACGCGCTGATGGGTTGTTGTCACCCATGGCCACCAATGTGCAGATCACCAGAGTCGCACTGTCGGCTGAGGTAACAAAATAGGTGGCTAGCATTACCGTGCAGATGGTGGCCATCGCGCCGGTTAACCACAGGCCAAGATCCATTAACTCAATGGTTTTAAATAATGCTGTGGTGTGGTCTGCATTGACCGCGGCGGCAACGCCACCATCGCCAAATAATTCTATGTGCATAGCTGTATTGCCAAAAATGGTAATCCACAAAATGGTCAGTACAGTTGGTGCGCCCAGCACCCCTAAAAGAAACTCTCTGATAGTGCGGCCGCGGGAAATACGAGCAATAAAAATACCGGTAAAAGGAGACCAGGCTATCCACCAGCCCCAGTAGAAGATCGTCCAATCGCTCTGCCATTGACTGTGCTGCGCTGGTGCCAGCCAGGCGCCCAGGGCTGGTGCATTGGCTATATAGTCGAGGGTATTGCTGCCTAGAGAACTGACCAGATAGGCTGTTGGCCCAAAGATAAAAAACAGTGCCAATATAAGCATTGTCAGGCGCATATTCAGTTCGCTGAGGATACGAATACCGCGATTAATACCAGTCAATACCGAGACAGTAGCAACTATCGAAATTGCCCCTATCAGCACAATCTGAGTATTGATACTGATATCGATACCAATTAGATAGTTGATGCCGGCATTGATCTGCTGTGCGCCCATGCCCAATGAGGTGGCAATACCAAATACAGTGCCCAGTACCGCCAACAGATCGGCAATATAGCCAATGGGTCCATAGATGCGATCGCCAAGTACCGGGTACAGTGCAGAGCGAATAGACAGGGGCAGACCTTTGCGATAACTGAAGTAGGCGAAGCACATACCTAAAATGGCATACAGAGCCCAGCCATGCAGCCCCCAGTGAAATATGGTGATGCGCATTGCTACCTGAGCAGCCTCGGCTGTCATGGATTGGTCATCAGTTACAAACGGATTGCTCTGCAGATAGTACATGGGCTCGGCAATACTCCAGAACAGAATACCAATCCCAATGCCGGCACCAAACAACATTGAAAACCAGGCGAAATAGCCAAACTCCGGCCGATCAGTATCCGCGCCCAATCGAATCTTGCCATATTTGCTGAATACCAAGACCAGTGCAACGGCGATATACAGATTCATCAGAGCGATGTAATACCAGCTCAATTCAGTGGCAATAAAGTCTCGTGCGGAGTTGTAAAGAGCATCTGCAACCTGGGGGCTCAGCAGGGTAAACAGCACAAAAGCACCTACTAAACCTGCTGAGCTAATGGCCATTATCGGATGAATACTTGCGAGAGGATTGATGCTTTGCTGCGACATAAAATTTCTCTGAATATTGT
>Ga0066605_10000726_pt1 | contig 21766 bp, 19 predicted proteins | sample SaaInlLV_DNA_10m_FD_60385 | JGI IMG/M metagenome (GOLD analysis project Ga0066605, IMG submission 60385) | Marine microbial communities from expanding oxygen minimum zones in the Saanich Inlet - SI075_LV_DNA_10m | ecosystem: Environmental > Aquatic > Marine > Unclassified | place: British... | reverse complement strand
CACTAGAGCATGCTCTTGAAAGAAGACTAAAGTATTATGAGGATAAAGATATAAAACCTGATTTATTATTAATAGATGGCGGTAAAACGCAGTTAAAATTCGTTGAATCATTAATTAAAAACTCTATACACTTGGATATTAAAGTTATTTCAATTGTTAAAGGCGCTAATAGGGTAAGAGCTACTGAAACCATCCTTTCTAATGAAGGGGTTATTGAGATGGACAAGTATTCAAAAGGATATCTGGTTCTTCAAGAGATAAGAGATGAGTCTCATAGGTTTGCAATAACAGCACAAAGAAAAAAGAAAAAACTTAGTATTAAAAAATCTTTTCTAGACGAGGTTAATGGCATTGGCCCAGTAACAAAATCAAATCTCCTAAAAAAATTTAAAAATATTAAAAATATAAAGAATGCTGAATTAGATGAATTAATGACTATTAGTGGCATTAATGAGAAAATAGCTCAACAAATTATTTCTTATAAAACTTAATGGCTATATTTATAAATTTACTCACTATATCAAGAATGGCTCTTGGAGCACTTATATTTATTCTCTTAACTCGAACAGAGATGTATTGGATAGCATTTATATTATTTTTTGTCGCAAGTATTACAGATTACTTTGATGGCTATTTGGCAAGAAAGTACAATCATGTCTCTCAAATCGGAGAGATACTGGATCCTATTGCTGATAAAATTCTTATTGTTTTTTTGTTATTTGCAATATCTGTAAATCTTACTAGTTACTATATTGCGTTTGTATCAGCATTGATTATTACGCGTGAAATATGGGTTGGGGCACTGAGAGATTTCAATGCAAGGCAAAATAAATCTGATGCTACAAAGGTAATGTTTTTAGCAAAAATAAAAACAACTGTTCAACTTTTTACAATTAGCACTTATCTCCTGGGACTTGGAATGAATAATATGCTGATACTATTAATTGCTGATATTCTTTTATTTATTTCACTTATAATTACTATTTATACTGGTTACATTTACACATATAATTCATTACTTAAATAATATAAATTTCTGGAGCACAAATGCTAAAAAAAGCTTTAATAACTGGTATTACCGGACAAGATGGGTCCTATTTAGCTGAATTTCTGTTAGAGAAGGGTTATGAGGTGCATGGAATAAAAAGAAGATCATCATCGTACAACACAGCGAGGATTGACCATATTTTTCAAGATCCTCACATGGTTTCAAATAATTTTTATCTACATTATGGAGATCTCTCGGATTCTTCAAATTTAACAAGATTAATAAGTGATATTGAACCAGACGAAATATATAATCTAGGAGCCCAATCTCATGTTGCTGTGTCTTTTGAATCGCCTGAATACACAGCTGATATTGATGCTATTGGTACATTAAGGATATTAGAAGCAATACATTTTTTAGGGCTTGAGTCTAAAACAAGATTTTATCAAGCATCTACTTCAGAATTATATGGATTGGTTCAGGAAATTCCCCAAACTGAAAAAACACCATTTTATCCAAGATCCCCATATGCAGTTGCTAAGCTTTATGCATACTGGATTACTGTAAATTATAGAGAATCTTATGGTATGCATGCCTCAAACGGCATTCTCTTCAATCACGAGTCGCCAAGAAGAGGAGAAACATTCGTAACACGAAAAATTACTATGGCTTTAGCCAATATTTCTAGAGGACTTCAGAAATGCTTATATCTTGGTAATATGAACGCTCTAAGAGATTGGGGTCACGCAAAAGACTATGTTGAGATGCAATGGTTAATGCTTCAGCAAGATAAACCAAAGGATTATGTTATTGCTACAGGAAAACAATATACTGTGAGAGATTTTGTTAAATGGTCGGCAAGAGAGCTTGATATAGAAATATCATTTGAGGGTAATGGAGTAAATGAAATTGGAGTAATATCAGATGTTAAAGGTATATCTTCAGAATACTTGTCTAAGGGCGATGTAATATGCAAGGTAGATAAAAAGTATTTCAGGCCTGCCGAGGTTGAAACGCTTTTAGGAGATCCAAGCCTTGCAAAAAGAGAACTTAAATGGGAGCCTAAAATTTCGGCTAAAGAAATGTGTAAAGAGATGATAGCAAGTGATTTAGAAGAGGCCAATAAAAAGCTATTACTTAAAGAAAATGGTTTCTAAACAAAGCATGAATAAAGTTCTATTAACAGGTTCGAGAGGTATGGTTGGTAAAAATATTCTCGAAGATAATAATTCAAAAGATTACTTTTTCTTAAATCCCTCAAGAGATGAGTTAGACCTTTTAAATTCTCAGCACATAAATGAGTATTTAAAAAAAAATAAACCAGACATTATTATTCATGCAGCAGGGGTTGTAGGAGGTATAGCAGCGAATATTAAATACCCTGTTAAGTTTTTGCATGATAACGCTTTAATGGGTTTGAATATTATTAATAGCTCTTTAGTAAATGATATACCTAAATTTATCAATATTGCTAGTTCCTGCATGTATCCAAAAACAGCTCCAAATCCATTAAAAGAAGAGATGATCTTAAATGGAGTTTTAGAGCCTACTAATGAAGGTTATGCATTAGCAAAAATACTAACCTGTAAATTATGCGAATATATCTCAAATTCCCATAGCAATAAATTTTATAAAACAGTTATACCATGCAATCTTTATGGAAAGCATGATAATTACTTAGAAAATTCATCTCATATGATTCCTGCTGTAATTAATAAAATTTATAAAGCAATGTTAAAAAATGATGAAGTAGAGATTTGGGGTGATGGGAAGGCAAGAAGAGAATTCATGTCTGCATCAAGTCTTGCTGATTTTATATTTTATGCTCTTGAAAACTTTGAAAAGATGCCGCAAACATTAAATGTTGGCCTTGGTCATGATTACTCAATATTAGAATATTACATTGCTATTTCCGAAGTAATTGGTTACAAGACTAATTTTAAATACGATTTTTCAAAGCCAATTGGAATGCAACAAAAGCTTGTAGATATTAAAAAATTAGAAAATTTTGGCTGGACAAATAAAACTAATCTGAAAGAAGGAGTGCAAGAAGCATACCTTCATTATAAGGAAAATTATGGAATATAAATTAGCATCAAATACTTGGGATGAAAAGGAGGTTGATTCCATTCAAAGAGTTATAGATTCTGGTAATTTTTCAATGGGCACCGAGGTTGAAAAATATGAAAAAGAATTTTCAAATTTTTTTAATTCTAAATATTCTGTAATGGTTAGCTCTGGTTCAACCGCAAATCTGTTGATGATAGCAGCCTTATTTTTTACAAATGATCCAAAAAAAAGACTAAAAAGAGGCGATGAGGTGATAGTTCCAGCCGTATCTTGGTCAACAACATATTTCCCTCTTCAGCAATATGGTCTGAAGGTAAAGTTTGTCGATATAGACTTAAATACTTTAAATATTGATTTAACTGCATTAGAAAGCGCAATTTCACATAAAACTAAGGTAATATTTGCTGTGAATCTACTTGGCAATCCAAATAATTTCAACAAAATTAATTCTTTAATTAAAGATAAAGACATCACTTTGCTCGAAGATAATTGCGAATCAATGGGAGCTAAATTTGATCAAAAGCATACTGGAACTTTTGGCTTAATGGGCACATTTAGTTCATTTTTTAGCCATCATATTGCAACTATGGAAGGAGGTTGTATTCTTACAGATGACGAAGAGCTATACCATATTCTTTTATGTATTAGAGCCCATGGCTGGACTAGAAACCTTCCTGAAAAAAATCATGTAACTGGTACAAAAAGCAAAAATTTATTTGAAGAATCATTTAAGTTTGTATTACCCGGATACAATGTGAGACCATTAGAAATGTCTGGAGCAATTGGCCAAGAGCAGCTTAAGAAATTACCTAATTTTATATCCACCAGAAGAAAGAATGCTAAAATTTTTACCGAATTGTTTCATAACTCTGAAATTTTTAAAATTCAAACTGAAATCGGAAACAGTAGCTGGTTCGGGTTTTCTTTGATAATTAAAAAGGGTGTTGATGTTAATAGGCATGACGTTATTTCAGCTCTATCTGAGCACAAGATAGATTGCCGCCCAATTGTAACTGGAAATTTTCTTAAAAATACATCTGTATTAGAGCATTTTAATTACGAAGTTCACGGAAATCTAATTAACTCAGAGCATTTAGATAAAAATGGATTTTTTATTGGAAACCACCAAATAGATTTAGCTAAAGAAATCACCTATCTTCACGAGGTTTTAAATTAATAAGTTTTAGATAAAACATTTTTATTATACAATCTTCAATCATAAATTATGGCTGGATGGCAGAGTGGTCATGCAGCGGCCTGCAAAGCCGTTTACGCCGGTTCGATTCCGGCTTCAGCCTCCATAAATTGATCAAAAGAACTTGTCATAAAAAACAAATTTTTATTAATTTTTCTTTATATTCATATAATCTTCACTATAATGCATTTTATGACAAAAAATCCAGATAATATTTTAATAAAACTTATATCAAAAACATCTAATGATAATAAAGCATGGGACTTGTCATCATTCTATAATTTTTGCTCATCAAATGGGTACAAAAAAAGTAAAAGAACATTTGATCGAGAAATTGCCGAGTTAGAATTTTTCCCAAATGTCATATTTGACAAAAATAATACTTTATTAAAAAAAATCGTATTTAGTGCTTGGGAGGAAATCTGTATTTCAAAAAGACTGCTCTCATTAAAATCTTCAATATCAAACTTTAATGAAAATATTTTTATTTTCTATGAAGACAGTAGAGGTAAAAAATATTGGTATGGCGCATCAGATATATCAAAAAATATTTTAATAGATTCATTTAATGCTCTATTGGATGAAGTTGGTAAAGACTTTTTGGTTTGGCCATCTTCAGAACTTATTGATTTATTCAAAGTTATTGTTGATCAAGCTGCTTCTGAGGTTATAAATATTTCCAAAGATAAAAAAGTTACTCTTCCTATGAGTGCTTATAAAAAAGTGCTTACAAAAGAAAATCTTAACCAAGCAAATGATTATCAACCCTCATCATATGAGATTAAAAATGAGGGCTTAACTCATTTAGAAAAGATTGAGGCTGAAGCAATTCATATTATTAGAGAAACATCAGCTGAGGCAGATAACCCAGTAATGCTTTATTCAGTTGGAAAAGATAGTGCTGTTATGTTGCATTTAGCAAAAAAAGCCTTCTATCCAGCTCCTCCACCATTTCCTTTAATGCACGTAGATACAGGATGGAAATTTGATGAGATGTATCAATTTAGAGACTTAATGGCTAGTGATGCTGGGATGCAACTTATAGTGCATAAAAATCAAGATGGAGTAGAGCAAAATATTAATCCGTTTGATCATGGAAGTGAAATCCATACAGATATTATGAAAACACAGGCACTAAAACAGGCTTTAGATATTCATAAGTTTGATTTTGCTTTTGGGGGTGCTAGAAGAGATGAGGAGAAGAGCAGAGCCAAAGAAAGAATACTTTCATTTAGATCAGAAACTCATGTATGGGATCCAAAAAACCAGAGACCCGAACTTTGGGATTTATATAATTTTAATAAAAAAAAATCTGAAAGTGCGAGGGTATTTCCTATTTCAAACTGGACTGAGCTCGATATTTGGCAATATATATATAAAGAATCTATCCCCATAGTCCCTTTATATTATGCTGCTGAAAGACCATTTGTTGAAAGAGACGGCACCTTGATAATGATAGATGACGATAGATTTAAACTTCATGAGGGTGAACAAATTAAATTTATAAAAGCACGCTTTCGAACTTTGGGATGCTATCCTTTGACCGGAGCAGTAGAATCAGATGCAGCTTCAATGAGTGACGTTTTGCTTGAGTTGATTCAAACCAATACCACTGAAAGGGACGGAAGATTAATTGACTCAGACTCAGATGGGTCAATGGAAAAAAAGAAAAAAGAAGGGTATTTTTAAATGAAGCAATCTAACAAAAAAATTGTTGACTCAAAAAAACAAGTTGATGATTTTATACACTCTCAAGAAAATTTATCTTTGTTAAGGTTTATTACTTGCGGGAGCGTTGATGATGGGAAAAGTACGCTAATAGGTAGGATTTTATTTGAGTCTAAAACTTTATTTGATAATCAGATAAATGAGCTAAAAAATGACTCTAAGAAACATGGAACTCAAGGTGCAAATATTGATTATGCATTGCTAGTAGATGGTCTTTCTGCTGAAAGAGAGCAAGGTATTACAATAGATGTAGCATACAGATTTTTCTCAACCAATAAAAGAAAATTTATTGTTGCCGATACACCAGGACATGAACAGTATACTAGAAATATGGTTACTGGGGCATCTACAGCAGACGTTGCTGTTATCTTAATTGATGCTAGAAAAGGCGTTCTTGAGCAAACAAAGAGACACTCTTTTTTAACATCACTTGTAGGAATAAAAACCGTTATTATAGCTATAAATAAAATGGATCTTATCAATTATGAAAAAGATAAGTACGAGTTAATAATTAAAACATACAAAGATTTTGCCAAGAAATTAAATTTTGATTCGATATACGATATTCCTGTATCAGCCTTAAATGGAGACAATATTATAAATTCAACTAAAAATTTACAGTGGTTTAAAGGCCCCACTCTAATGTCTCTTTTAGAAACAATAAATGTTGAAAATTTTGATAATAATTTTATTATGCCTGTTCAAAATGTATTAAGACCTGATCTTGATTATAGAGCTTTTTGTGGAAGAGTAACTTCAGGAATTGTTGAAGAGGGCCAAAAAATTAGATCCTTACCCTCGGGCAAGGTTGCAAAGGTAGAATCAATAAATATTGGACATAAAACAGTCAAAAGAGCGCTTATAAATCAATCAGTTTCAATCACACTTGATACTGAGATAGATATTTCAAGAGGAGATGTGCTGTGCAAAGATAATGCACCATTAGAAATCTCTAATATATTCGATGTTAATCTAGCGTGGCTATCTGAGATAGATACTTATAAAGGTAGAAGTTACATTGCAAAGATTGGAACACAGAAATTATCTTGTCAAATAACTGACATTAAATATAAATATGATATTAATTCTTTGCAACAGATACCGACAAAAAAACTCCAGCTGAATGATATATGCAAGGCAACCATTACACTAAACAGGCAGGTTCCATTTACAGAGTTTAATAAAGATAAATCGCTTGGAAAATTAATATTAATTGATCCAGTATCTAATAATACTGTTGGCGCAGCTATGATTAATCATAGTATGCGACGAGCATCTAATATTCATAAACATGATCTAGAAATTACTAGAGAGCTAAGAGAGAATTTAAATGGATACAAATCAAAATTACTTTGGTTTACTGGAATAAGTGGATCAGGCAAATCAACAATTGCCAATAAGTTAGAAAAAGAACTTTTTTCAAAAGGTTTAAGAACCTATATTTTAGATGGAGATAATATCAGGCATGGTCTAAATAATGATTTGGGATTTAGTGATCCTGATAGAGTTGAGAATATTAGACGAGTTGCTGAGGTTTCAAAACTTATGCTTGACGCAGGAATTTTTGTTATCTCTTCATTCATATCACCCTTTTCTTCAGACAGAGCAATGGTAAGAGAGCTTATATCAGATGAAGATTATGTAGAAATATTTGTAGACATATCGCTAGAGGTTGCAGAATCTAGAGATCCAAAAGGGTTATATAAAAAAGCTAGATCAGGGCAAATTCCAAACTTTACTGGTATATCTAGTCCATACGAAAAGCCAACATCTCCAGACATTAAAATCAATTCAGAGAAGCATTCTGTAGAAGAATGCATTAAGATTATTTTAGATAAACTTAATTTTTAATGATTAAATAAAGACAAATCTTTTAATAAAAGTATAATCACCAAATCAATTTAATTACTCAAATGCCCGAGTGGTGGAATTGGTAGACACAAGGGACTTAAAATCCCTCGATAGAAATATCGTGCCGGTTCAAGTCCGGCCTCGGGTACCAATTTTCTTCTGCAAACTCTAGATACTTTCTTAAATATATGAGAATTTTTAAATATTAATAAGCATGAATATATAATTAAATAAAACACTTATGTTATAGTTGACTGTAAAAATTGACCATATTAGATGAACCTAGATAACCATTCCCCATCGAACATTGAAGATGATTTAGTTATAGACATAAAAGAAATCATTATATATTTCTGGAGCAAAAAAGTTATGATATTTTTTGTCTCTTTGTTTTTTCTAATATGTTCTATCACATACTCATACACCCTTCCAAATATTTACACATCTTCAGTTTTATTGGCACCTGTTAACCAAGAAAATAATCTATCTTCAAAATTAGGTGGATTGAGTCCATTAGCTTCAATTGGAGGTTTTTCTATTCCTTCTAGCAATTACTCAAAAAGCCAAGAAGCAATAGAGCGAATTAAATCCTATGAATTTTTCAAGAACCATTTTTTACCAAACATTCAGCTTAAAAACTTAATGGCAATATTAAAATGGAATGCGGAAGATAATATTATGATTTATGATCCTGATCTATATAATACTAATGACAATAAATGGGATAGGGATTTATCTAAATACAAGTCCATAGCTCCGTCGTCTCAAGAGTCATATGATATTTATCAAGATATTTTAACTATAAAAGAAGATGCAGACACATCATTTGTGACCATCTCTATGTATCATCATTCTCCTGTAGTAGCTAAAAAATGGGTAGATATAATTATTTATCAAATAAATGAGAGCATGAGAAAAATAGATGCTAAAGCAGCTGAAAATTCCATTAAATATCTAAATGGCGCTGCTCAATCTACTAGCGTTCAGTCTTTAAAAGAGGTTTCTGCAAAATTACTAGAAGATCAGATGCAAATCCTTATGCTCACCTCTTCAAATGATTTTTATGTATACAAAATAATAGATTCACCCATTGTTAAAGAAAGAAAATCTTCGCCAAATAGACCTGCAATTGCTCTTATAGGTGTTTTTTTTGGCATTACTTTTGCTTTATTAATCGCCCTTTTCCAACGCTATAGAGAATTAAATTAGCTTTGATATATTGATTATTTAATGATACTAAATTGTATGATGTATGGCTTCAAGTACTAAAAATAAAATAACAGTTGTGGGTTCTGGTTATGTGGGGATGTCTCTGGCTGTTCTATTGTCGCAACATGATGATGTTACAGTTTTAGATATTGACATTGATAGAGTAGCTAAAATCAATGATAGAAAATCTACGGTGTCTGATCTTGATATAGAAAATTTTTTATCTTCAAGGGAATTAAATCTTAGCGCCACAACAGATTCGAATATGGCTTTTACAGAATCTGATTTAGTTATTGTCGCCACTCCAACTAACTACGACTCAATAAACAATAAGTTTGATACTAGTTCAGTGGATGGAGTGGTTGAACTAGCTTTATCTTACAATAATAATTGTTCTATAGTAATTAAGTCTACCATCCCTGTAGGGCATACAGATGCCCTTAAGAAATTGCATAAAAACAAATGCATTTTCTTCTCACCAGAGTTCCTAAGAGAAGGAAAAGCTTTATATGACAATCTTTATCCTTCTAGAATTGTAATAGGTAGCAAATGTGAGGCTGGTAAGCTATTCGCAGCTAAGCTTAGTAAAGCAGCTAAAAAGAAAAATATAGATACTCTGTTTGTAGAATCAATCGAAGCAGAATCAATTAAATTATTTGCAAATACTTATTTAGCTATGAGAGTAGCATTTTTCAACGAATTAGATACATATGCTTTTTCTAATGATCTCAATGTAAAGAACATAATTGATGGAATAAGTCTGGATGATAGAATCGGCAAAGGGTACAACAACCCATCGTTTGGATATGGTGGGTACTGTTTACCAAAAGATACAAAACAGCTTCTAGCAAACTATGAAGGTATTCCTCAAACCTTGATTACAGCAATTGTTTCATCTAACCGAACTAGAAAAGATTTCATATCTAAAAAAATAATAGAACACAAGCCAAAAGTAGTTGGTTTTTATAGGCTGGCAATGAAAAAAAATAGCGATAACTTCAGATCATCAGCTACGATCAGTATATTGAAGCGTCTTATAGAAAAGGGTATTCGAGTTGTTGTATATGAGCCAGACCTGAGCATGGAAAGTTTCAATGGAGCTAGTGTAATAAAATCTTTAAAAGAATTTAAATGTATTTCAGATATAATTGTCGCCAACCGAAAAGACGATAGCTTAGAGGATGTATACAATAAAGTTTTTTCACGAGATCAATATGGAGAAAATTAAATATTTTTTATTTAGGATCAGCCTTTTCTGTTTAATCAGAAAATACATATAAATTTGATATAGGATTAATTATTCACAATGGGTAAAGTAGTTATAAGAACGCATGGGGGGCTTGGAAATCAAATTTTTCAAATCTTTTATGCAAAGATAGTATATGAAAATGAACCAATTATTTTTCATGATAATAGATATCCTCATAACTTTAGACTCTCAAAATCATTTGAAAGATATTTTTCTCAAGATATTTCTTTAATAGACTCTGTAATTTGCAAGAGTAGATTTGTAAAATTAATTGAGAAATTTTCTACAGCAACACCTATTCTTAAATTAGGATCTACACACTTTCTCGATGGCTATTTTCAAAAAAATGAATTATATTCTGCCATTCCTGCATCTCGAATTTCTGATGGCATTAAAACGCTTAGAAATATATTAAAGATCGATGCTAATCCACATGAGGATTCTCTTTGTCATATAAGATTGTCTGATTTTTTCAAAAGTGACGATGAAAGAGTCGAGGCTGCAAGAAATCGTTTGTTCAATCTTGAAAAAGGCACCCATTTTATTTCAAGCAGTGATCACTTAATCTCAGATGATCAGGAATGCCAAAGACTAATTGTTGATAATAACCTCGTTCTCATTGAAACCAATGGCTTATCTGGAGAAGATGTTCTTTTATTGATGTCTAAATACAAGAAAATTGAATCAAACAATAGCACTCTCGCATTTTGGGCAGCTGTATTGAATAATTCACAACTTGTTATTGATGATAAAAATTTAAATATACTTTTTGATATGCTTACTAAAGTAGATGACCAAGCGTAATATCAAACTCAAAAATTTATTTACTCATACATTTACTAAGTTATTACAAACAGCAGGTCTTAAAATTTCAAGCGCTGTTTTAATGTTGGCATTCACTTTGCTTATAGCTAGGAATTACTCTTTAGTTGATTCAGGACTGATTTTGTATTTTATTTCACTCATACTTCTAGGGGCAATTATAGGGACATTTGGACTGGGCATAGAGGTTACCAGACAATCTGCATTGCTAGATACTAACAAACCAGATGCTCGGTTAGCTCTTCTGTTTAAAATTCTTTGCATTCCAGTATTTTTATATATTTTAGCTTTCTTATTGTTATCCTCCACCGAATATCTAATTCCAAATTCCTCTAAATCAATGCCTCTTTATTTAGTTCTATCATCAGCCTGTCTCCTATCAATAAATAAGTTTATTTGCGCAATCCTTCAAGGGTTGGGAGATTTAAAAAAATCTATTTTATTGGACCAAATTTTATGGATATTATTATCTTCATTTGCAGCAGTATTGGCGTCAATATTTTTTGATAACCCAGATATAGTTATTTTTGAGCTAATATCATCATGTATTGCAATCTCAGTTTTTATAACCATTTTTATATTTTTGATTAAATTGACCAGGCTTTTAGAATTAAATATTTTGAGCATTATTAAACTCGTTTTGAAAGAAATTAGCTTCTCACAATCCGATATAAAACTTCTAGCTAGAGGTTTTTGGCTTTCAATCTTAATGGCCCTTACCCCTTTTTTAACTAATTTTATTAGTGGCTTATTGCTTTTAAATGGTGAGGATGGTGATCTAGCTATCTTTCAAGTATCAGGCAAATTAGTTGCTATGATTGCTTTAATGCCAGTTGTATTTAATTATGTATTTACTCCTGAAATCAGCAAGCATTTTGTGGATAAAAACCAATCAAGACTTACAGATTTATATGTTACATCAAGAAATACTGTATTTTTGCTAACTATTCCTGTCATGCTATTTTTAATAATTTATGCTTCCGAGGTTATGTCCTTATTTGGATCTTCATACATCAATGGTAATAAAGTTATTGCCATTCTCCTATTAGGTCAATTAGTAAGTGCATACTTTGGTTCTACTGTAACTTTTTTAGTTTTATCTAATAAGGCAAAATGGGCAAGTATTAGTGGAATTATTGCTATGGGGATTTCAATTATAATATATTATATTTTTGAGTGGCTGGGTGGTAAAATTGAGGAAGTATTTTTAATCGTTATCTTCCAGTTTTTTTGGAACTGGTTTTGTTGCATCGGCGTAAAGCACACATTAAAAATTAAAGTTTTTTACTTACCATCAGCTAGAGATGCTTGGAGGCAAATATGTTCAATAATAGTTTAGAAATTTTTCATATCAAAAGAGAGCAAAAATTAGCAAGTCGCCTTCTTCCTATTGATCATATGCATGATGATCTCTTTCTTGTTGAGTACCCAAAGTCAGGAATCACTTATTTATGCCATCTATTAGCATGTCTTGAATTCAATAGCAGCAATATGGATATTAATTTTTTTAATTTACATTCTTTTATACCTGACATCCATGAAGGAAAAAGCATTTCAACACATACTGCTAGAAACCTAAATCGTAGAATTCTTAAATCTCATGCATCATATAATAAAAAATATAGGTATGTTGTGCATTTGGCAAGAGACCCATTAGATACAATGGTCTCTTATAAAAATTATTGGTTATCTCATTGGAACAAGGATATTCCTTTTTCAAAATTAATAAGATCATGGAGAGGTATACCAAGATGGAAGAGGCACACGAATGCTTGGATTAATTCAGAAGTAAATCAAAGATATATACCTGTAAGCTACCAATCATTGTTAGATAGACCTGCAACTGTGCTCAAGTACATATATGATTGTTACGGTGTTCAAATATCAGACTCAGATATCCAAAGAGCGATTTTGAACAGTAGTTTGGAAAATATGCAATCTTCTGAACAATTTTGGAATTATGGCCATAGACATAAGTTTCAAGGTGCAAAATTTGTTGGGTCCAAAAAATTTAAGAAGGATGATATATGTGATGAGGATATAAAATATATCCGCCACCAAACATCAGATATATACTCGCTTTTTATTAGCATGTGTAACAAAGCACTAGATAATAATTAGTCATAATGATTAGATTGCTGTCGAGTAAAGATTTTTGGCTTTCCTTGGCTTTTTTTTTGGTAATGTTTGTAGGAAATGCAAGAGCTATTGGCTTCCCTCTTATTGTTTTTTTAATATCCCTTCTTCTAATTTTTTACTCTAGTTTGCGAGCAAGTATACTTGAGTTCGCTTTACTAATATTTTCTTCATTTTTATTTGTAGTCTATGCAATATATGCAAATATACAATATGATTATTTATATCCCTTTTGGGTTGTAAGTTTTTTCCTAGGGTTCTTATTTTCCAAAGCTATCTCTGAAAGATTTAATGCCGACCCGGGAAGAATGCTTCAAATTATGGCGTATACCTATTTACCTATTCTAGTAATTTTTTTGGTAGGCATAACATACCTAAGTGCCGATCCAAGAGCTTCATTTGTATTTGGCCCAAATATGCTTTATAGAATAATTGGATTTTTGATAGCAATTATAGCTGGATATTTTTTATATCAACGTCAAATTTTAACAGGAACATTTATAATACTTGTCGGCATTTTTGCCTTGACTGCAACAGGTTCTAGAGCCTCGTCATTTAGCATATGCATACTTTTAATTTTATATATTCATATACTGGTTCACAAAATACGAAAATATCATTTTTTTTCATCAATCATATTAATAGCCCCATTGTTAGCTCTTGTTGATTTGAGTGATTTAAGGGTATTTAATTTTTCAGACTTTTTTTTACAAGATTCAAGTTTTAGTGATGCATATGTAAGGTTTAGGCCATATATTTATTTAATATATGAGCCAGACAGAATGTCTTTAGTTGGAATCCAACATATCGATTTCTTAGAATTATTTGCAACACCCGGTTTTATATATCCACACAACATTGTACTAGAATTGCTTATGTTTTACGGTTTTTTTGGAATTACTGTCAGTTTGATTGTATTGTATCGTTTTTTTTATGTAGTCATTTTTTGCATTAGAAATTTAATGTCCCCACTTTTGATATTTTTATATTCATATATGCTAGCGTCATTAGGAATGATGTTTTCAGGTGACTTAGGCGATAATGGAGCGCTTATTGGGATTTTATTTGGATTATCTTTTAGCAACCTCAGACATAATTTGAATAATGAAAAATTTAAAAATTATGTGTAAAATAAAGTTACAATATTGCAAAATTAAATCCTTATCATGAAGATTTTATATTTACATCAATACTTCAATACTCCTGAAATGTCGGGTGGCACGCGTTCCTATGAAATAGCAAAAAGAATGGTCAGAAATGGCCATGAAGTTACTATGATTTCATCATGGAAATATAAATCTGATGACTTTAAAAAATTACAACAAGTAGACGGAATAAAAATGATATGGATACCAGTTTTTTACAAAAATGAAATGACTCCTTTTAGAAGGATGATCGCTTTTATCAAGTTTAGCATTCTTTCATCTGTATATGCTTTTGGAGTTAAAAGTGACCTAATTTACGCGACGAGTACGCCTCTTACAGTAGCAATACCTGCATTGCTTAAAAAAACTTTTTCAAATTCAGTTTTGGTATTTGAAGTCAGAGACTTATGGCCAGAACTTCCTATTTCAGTTGGAGTTCTTAAAAATCCCATGATTATATTCTTTGCAAAGTTTTTAGAAAAAATTACTTATTTATTTTCAGATTTAATAATAGCATTATCACCAGGAATGAAAGAAGGGATCATAAAATGTGGTATAAATGAAAAAAAAATCGCAGTAATTCCTAATAGCTGTGATATTGATCTTTTTAGTAAAATAAAACCGACTAATAATGAATTGTTAAATGAAGTTATTGAGGATAAGACAAAATTATTTATTACCTATGCTGGAGCCTTTGGCAATATTAATGGTGTTGATTATTTTGTTGATCTTGCTAAAGGGTTAGAAGAAATTAATTCTAATGTTCATATATTGCTCATTGGGCATGGAGCAAATTTTGCAAAAATTGAAACCTTAGCTAGGAATAATGGCTTATTGAATAAGAGAATTTATATATTTCCATCTGTCCCCAAACATTCCATACCATATGTTTTTCATCATTCCTCGATGGTTGCGTCGGTATTTATAGACCTGAAAGAGATGCAAAATAACTCATCAAATAAATTTTTTGATGCACTCGCTGCCGGGAAGCCAGTATTTATAAATTTTGGCGGATGGATGCATGAATTAGTTATAAAAAATGATTTTGGATACTCGGCATGGGGTAAATCTCTTCAGGAGACTTGTTTAGATGTAACCTCATTGTGCAATGATGATCGAGTGATGTATAAAAAATCTAAGAATTCTAAATTGGTTGCAAGAACTTTCTTTGAAAGAGATGTTTTAGTTAATCAAATTCTTCATATTATCAATAATGGTAACTACAATTTAGCTTACAAAATTGCTCCCGGGAAATATAAAAAATTAAGCTAAAATAGTTCGATTTTTGCACATATCTAACATTTTAAACTATAATCCTCGAAATGAATGATGTATATGGCCATGGCATAGACTACACAAGAAACTTTTTATCTGGTTACAGTTCTTCAGATATTTTTATTTCAACATCATTAAGTCACGAATCAGTTCTAGCATTGTCCATTTTAGAGGAAGCTGGTTTTAAGTGCGATTTGTATTATGTCAAAACTGGCCTTGTTGACGGGGATTTTAATAGAAATATTGATTTAGTTAATGATAGGTTTAATCATAACTTAATAATATTAGATGTTGAAGAAAAGAAAAATTCTTTTCTTAAAGGAAGAGATTTTATGTCTATTGATGAGTCTGAAAGGAGAGCAATTTGTAGATCGCTGAAGAAAGACACCCTTTTTGATTATGTGAAAAGAGAAAAATATTCTATCTGGATAAATGGTGTTAGAAGAGTTGAAACAAAATCAAGGCAGAGCATGAAAGCAATTTCTTTATCAGGGGGCTTTATTAAATTTTCTCCTATATTTAGCTTATCAGATAAAGATGTTTACTACATCTTAAAATCTCAAAGTCTTGGCTTTTTAAATAGACTCCATGATAGATGTAAAATTAACCCCACCAATGAATGTGGACTTCATCTGTGAAATTGAAATTCTATTTGCTCTATAAGAGATTAATAGATATTTTATTCTGCATTGTTATTGCGCCTATCTTTATACCCTTAATAATAATTATAAGCATATATGTTTATATTTTCATAGGGCACCCAATTATTTTTAAACAAGAGAGAGTAGGTAAAGATAATAAAATTTTTAATATTTATAAGTTTAGAACTATGCTAGCGCTATATGACGAAAACATGAATTTACTGCCAAATAATATGCGTTTTAGTAAATATGGTAATTTTTTAAGAATAACAAGCCTAGACGAGCTCCCAACTTTAATAAACGTATTTATAGGTCATATGACGCTTGTTGGCCCAAGGCCTTTGCTGGTTGAATACCTGGACTACTATAATGAAAATGAAAAAAAAAGACATACAGTTCACCCTGGCATAACTGGATTTGCCCAGGTGAACGGTAGAAATTCAATTAGTTGGCAAGATAAGTTCGCAAAAGACTTATATTATGTAAACAATATGAGCATTCTTTTAGATTTAAAAATTTTATTTAAAACTATTGCTTCTGTTTTTTATATGACAGGAACAAAATCATTAGATGGAACAACTACAATGACAAAATTTAGCGGCTCAAAAACAATATTAATTTGCGGTGGCGGATGGGACCAATGTCCTATTATTAGCTATTCTAAAAAGAGAGGATATAAAACTATTCTCGCTGACTTTGATGAAAATTGTTCAGGAAAAATGTTAGCGGATAAATTTTATAAAGTCAGCACAAGAGACAAGGATCAGCTTAAAGCTATTGCTTTAGATCATAATGTAGATGGCCTAACGTATATGATAACTGAATCTCCAATAACTGCTTTAGCTGAAATTTCAAAAGAATTAGATTTAGAAGGTCCATCAATTAAAAGCGCAAATGCAACTTTTTCTAAAGCTAAAATGAGACTTTATCTTAAAGAAAGCGGGATTGAAGATATATCTTTCTCTGTTTGTAAAAATATCAATGATGCGCTTGATAGTTTGGCTAATTTAAGCTTTCCTGCAGTCATGAAGCCTGCTGATGTGGGTGGTCAGTTGGGTCTATATTTCTTGAACAATAAGCAAGATCTTATAGATAATTTTGATGAATCGTTGATACATTCTGTGGCAGGTGATGTAATTATTGAAGATTTTATTGAAGGGCCCGAAATAAATGGCGTTGCTGTGGTCGTAAACGGCAAGATAAAAGAAGCAGTATTTTCAGATCGGATTAAGTCAAAAAAAGAAAGTTTTGGAATTGTTCAAAGACATATCTATCCATCATTACATGTAAATAAAAAAGAAGGAACAGACTATGTTCAAAAGATAGTCGATGCTTTAGATATCAATAATGCAATTATCTTTCCACAGTTTATAAAAACTCAAAAGGGACTTAGGCTTTGTGAAATTGGAGAACGGATTCCTGGAGGGGTAATGAAAGAATTATTTGAATATTCAACAGGCATAGATTTGGTTGATCTGCAGATAGATATTTCTCTTAATCAAATCAAGGAATTAAAAAGTTATATTAAATATGATGTTTATAAATCTGTTACAGTAAAATTTATTAATGCAGTCAATGATCAGTTAAATATCGGAGAAATTACAGATATTGATACAGGCGATGCTTTAAAAATACCCGGTATCCTAAAAATGGAAACATATAATGATCCAAATAAAGAAATAGAAATAAGACCTCTTGAAAATGCAAGAGATAGGTTTTACTTTATTGTGGCTGGAGCAGATTCTCGAGAAAAATGCATAAAAATTTCTAATGCAGCTAGCTGTTTGGTATCATTCAGAAATCCAAATATGGAACACAATAAGATACCTTTTAATATGGAGCCATAATGATAAAATTATCACAAAGAAAAACTAAGCCAAGAAAAAATGGCATAACAGCAATTACAGATGTGGGTACTCCTGTAACTACACTAAAATCTCATTTGGAGTCTTACTCAGATTTTATTGATATTGCAAAATTTGGAGTAGGTTCGGCATTCATTGATCCAAATTTAGAAGAGAAATTAAGCATCTATAAAGAATTCAATGTTACGTGTTACCTTGGAGGAACTTTGTTTGAAAAGTTTTATCATAGCAATTCTATAAAAGAATATATCAAATATCTTAAACAGCTTGATATAAATTCTGTTGAAATATCATGTGGTTCAGTAGATATTGATCTAAAACTTAGGGTGGATCTAGTGAAACAGTTTATTGATAGTGGCATTACAAATGTTTTTTCTGAAGTTGGTTCAAAAGATGTTGATTCCATAATGGCGCCGTATGAATGGGTTACTGAAATTAATACTCTCCTAGATGCAGGTTGCAATTACGTGATTACTGAAGGCAGAGATAGCGCATCAGCTGGGATATATAGAAGAAATGGCGAAATGAGAGAAGGGCTGCTCAAAGAAATCTTGGCAAATACGCCAACTGATAAACTTATATTTGAAGCACCAAAAGGTCAGGGCCAGATGATGTTTATTAAAAAAATAGGCGCTAATGTTAATCTTGGGAACGTTAGTATAAATGATCTTCTTCTATTGGAAGCCCAAAGAAATGGTTTGAGGTACGAAACTTTTAATGTCACTGACTAAAATTTATTGTGTTAGACATTTAGCAACTGAATGGAATAAGAAAAATATTTTACAAGGTTCTGCTGATATACCAATTCTAAAAGAATCTAAATCTATACCAGCGAATTTACCTTCAAGTATCAGTGCTGAAAGTATGCCTGTTTTTGTTAGTACTTATATACGCACATTTCAATCTGCTATGTGCTATGGCTTCACAAATATTAATATTTCCAGTTACTTAGATGAAATTGATTTTGGTTATTACGAAGGAAGGAGCAAAGACCTTTTATTGCGAGATAAGAATGCTAAATGGAGAGACGATCCGTTTAATGGGTGTTTAAAAGATAGTCTGAATAATCTTGAGTGTCGAATAGATGCTTTTATAAACTTATTGAAAAAAGAGAATATAAATGAATGCATGATCTTTGGCCATGGTGCTTGGATTAGACTTGCAATTGCAAAATATAGGATGAATAAAAAAGAAGCAATGAACACATTTATTATTAATAACTCTCAAATTGAAGAAATTGTATGCTAAAAGATAAGAAAAGTAGTTGGCCAAGTTTTACAAAAGAAGAGATAGATAGTGTGTCTAAAGTTTTAAGGTCTGGCAAAGTTAATTATTGGACTGGGAAAGAATGTCGGCTTTTTGAAGAGGAATTTTGTACGTTTTCAAATTGTAGTTATTCTATTGCTGTATCAAATGGAACAGTTGCAATAGATCTTGCTCTTAAGGCTTTGAATATTGGAAAAGGGGATGAGGTTATAGTAACTTCAAGAACTTTTCTTGCTTCAGTATCATGCATAATTAACGCTGGAGCTAAGCCTGTATTTGTAGATATTTCAAAAAATAGTCAAAACATCACACCCGAGAATATTAATTCTGCTATTACAGATAAAACTAAAGCTATTCTATGTGTTCACCTTGCAGGTTGGCCATGCGAAATGGATGAGATGCTATTTTTAGTAAAAAAACATAGCCTATATCTAATAGAAGATTGCGCGCAGGCGCATGGCGCAGCATACAAAGGAAAATCAGTTGGTTCTTTTGGAGATATAGGTTGTTGGAGTTTCTGCCAAGATAAAATAATGACTACTGGCGGAGAGGGTGGGATGGTAACAACAAATAATAAGTTATTATGGAAAAAAATGTGGTCTTATAAAGATCATGGTAAATCCTATGATGCAGTTTATTCTAAAAATCATCCTCCAGGATTTAGATGGCTTCACGAATCATTTGGAACAAACTGGAGAATGACTGAAATGCAAGCAGCTATAGGCAGAATCCAATTAAGTTATATGTCTGAGTGGACAGAAAAACGAAATAGCAATCAAAACACAATTTGGGAAACAGCGTCCAAAATTAAAGGTTTAAGAGTTCCTCAGTTTAGTTGCTATTCTTGCAATAAATGCAATAGGCTTAATAAATGTACACATGCCGCATATAAGTGTTATTTATTCATTGAGCCCAAGGAATTAAAAAATGACTGGACGCGGGATAAGATTATTAGTCATATTAATGAAAGAGGTGTTCAATGTTTTTCTGGCTCATGCTCAGAAGTTTACCTTGAAAAAGCATTTGATAATACAAATCTTAGACCATCTAAAAGACTGTCAAATGCCAAAGAGCTGGGTGAAACTTCACTGATGTTCCTAGTCCACCCTACACTATCAACTAATGAATTAAACTTAACTTGTAAGGTCCTAAGAAATGTTATGCAAAAAGCAACAAAATAAGATATTTAAAAATATCAACCTATTAATATTAAGATGATAGAAATAATCGATCTCAAACAAGAAGAACCTTATTTGATTTTTAAATTAAATTATCAAAAAGCCTTAGATGCAGGTGAAAAAAGCATTGAGGCGATATCAATTTCTTCATACAACAAAAAACTAAATGAAGTTAACTCAAGGTTTGTAAACCTTAAATTCATAAAAAATGATGAATTTATTTTTTTTAGTAATTACGACTCTCCAAAATCTATAGATTTTTGTTCTCATAATCAAATAGCCGCTTTAATATATTGGCCTTCTATTAACTTTCAGATAAGGATGAAAGCTGAAATTAAAAAAACTTCTTATGAGTTCAATCAAAAATATTTTTTTGATAGATCGAAAGAAAAAAATGCGCTTGCCATTTCATCTAATCAATCAAGAGTAATAGATTCTTTCAGCACGGTTCAAGAAAATTTCGAGAAGTCTTTAATTGGTGATAATTTAGAAAAATGCCCAAAATATTGGGGAGGGTATTCATTCAAACCATACGAAATAGAATTTTGGGAGGGTAACGAGTATAGGTTAAATAAAAGAAATCTATATAAAAAAGGGAAAGGCATTTGGAGGCATTCTATTTTAGAGCCATAAATTAGTTTAAATAAGACATCTTTTGTTATAGAATCACTCCTCATGAAAAATCTTACAATTAAAATCATTTTTAATTAACCAATTAAAACGGAAAATAATCATAGCTATCAATAAAAAAAATACGGTCCCTATAAATCAAAAAATTAGAGCAGATAAAGTTATGCTCATCGGTCAAGAAGGGGAAAAGCATGGCTTAATTAATTTCAAAGATGCATTTGAACAAGCTCAACAGTCCGAATTAGATCTAGTTCAAGTTTCACCAACTGGTTCAGACCCAATCGTGTGCAAGCTTATGGACTATGGCAAACATGTATTTGCTAAGAAAAAAAGCATTTCATCTTCAAAGGCAAAAGTAAAAAGAACATCTGTAAAGGAAATAAAATTTAGACCTTCAACTGATATAGGTGATTACAATATTAAATTAAAAAAAATAAAAAGCTTTATTCTTGACGGAGATAAGACTAAAATAAGCGTCCGATTTAGGGGTAGAGAAATTCTTAATAGTAATCTTGGCC
>Ga0066605_10000719_pt1 | contig 21963 bp, 15 predicted proteins | sample SaaInlLV_DNA_10m_FD_60385 | JGI IMG/M metagenome (GOLD analysis project Ga0066605, IMG submission 60385) | Marine microbial communities from expanding oxygen minimum zones in the Saanich Inlet - SI075_LV_DNA_10m | ecosystem: Environmental > Aquatic > Marine > Unclassified | place: British... | reverse complement strand
ATTCTTTGGGAATGACGCCACCGACAGTTTTGTCGATCACTTCAATACCTGCGCCGCGCTCAAGCGGTTCAACCTTTATCCGGACGTGGCCATACTGCCCCTTCCCTCCGGACTGGCGGACGAATTTGCCATCCCCCTCCGCATCGGCGGTGACGGTTTCGCGGTATGCTATCTGCGGACGACCGGCTTCGGCACCCACCTTAAATTCGCGAAACAACCGGTCTCTAATAATTTCGAGGTGCAGCTCTCCCATTCCGGCGATCAATGTCTGACCGGTTTCTTCGTCGGTGCTAACAACAAATGTCGGATCTTCTTCGGCGAGACGTTGAAGCCCCAGCGCCATCTTCTCTTGGTCAGCAGTGGTCTTTGGCTCGATGGACATCGAGATCACTGGCTCTGGAAATGTGGGCGGCTCAATACGCACATCGAAGCCCTTAGCACAAAGCGTATCACCCGTTACGACATCACGTGCACCAACCAGCGCGCATATGTCGCCAGAGTATGCAGTGTCAATGTCCTCGCGGGCGTCCGCCTTCATGACGAGGAGGCGGGAAATGCGTTCTACTTTACCTGTGCGCGCATTGTGCAGCACAGAGCCTTTAGAAATTGAGCCTGAGTAAACTCGGAAAAAGACCAGCTTACCGACGTAACCGTCGTTCATCAGCTTAAACGCAAGACCAGTCAGCTTTGCATTGTCATCTGGCTTCACTTCGACAGGACGCCCCTTAGAGTCCTCCGCTTCCATCGGCGGCAGATCGAGTGGCGACGGCAAGTAGTTTACGACCGACTCTAAAACAGACTGAACACCCTTGTTCTTGAACGCGCTACCTGGAATAACGCCACAGAAATCGAGCGAGACCGTTGCGGTACGAATCGCTGCGCGAATATCGTCGGCAGTCAGATCCTGCCCTTCGAGATATTTGTCAGCGAGGCCTTCGTCAAAGTCAGCCAATGCTTCGATCAGCTTTTCGTGATACTTAGCGGCTTGATCGACGTAGTCTGCTGGGATGTCAGTCACTTCGACCGTCATTCCAGACTCATCTGCTGGATCATAAATGAGCGCACGCATCGACGCGAGGTCGATGAGTCCTGTAAAGTCTTCCTCTGCTCCAATCGGAATAAAGATCGGATGCGCATTGGCCCCCAAGCGCTCGCGCATGGTCTCGATGGCAGAGAAATAGTCCGCTCCGACGCGATCCATCTTGTTTACGAATGCAATGCGCGGGACATTGTATTTCGTCATTTGTCGCCAGACCGTTTCGGACTGCGGCTGGACGCCAGCAACGGCGCAAAATACGCCGACCGCTCCGTCTAACACGCGAAGTGAACGTTCCACTTCGGCGGTAAAATCGACGTGCCCTGGGGTGTCGATAATATTGATCTGGTTCTGAATGCCGGCATAAGGGCCGTGCTGATTCGTCCAGTTACATGAAATTGCGGCGGAGGTAATTGTAATACCTCGCTCGCGTTCTTGATCCATCCAGTCCGTGACCGCGCTTCCCTCATGAACTTCGCCCATCTTGTGGACGACGCCTGTATAGAACAGGATACGCTCGGTCGTGGTAGTCTTGCCCGCGTCAATGTGTGCAACGATGCCGATATTACGCGTATGCTCCAAGGGGAACTTACGCTTCGACGAGTTTACACTGGCTGACATAGTAGCTGACATTGAGATGGACTGGAAAAGAACAGGGGGTGAAGCAGGAGTCGAAACTACCAGCGCAGGTGGGCAAACGCGCGGTTTGCTTGAGCCATACGGTGTGTTTCTTCCTTCTTCTTAACGATCGCGCCGGTGTTGTTGTAGGCATCGACGATTTCGTCAGCAAGTGCTTCGTTCATAGGAACGCCCTTGCGCTTGCGAGCAGCACCGACCATCCAACGGAAGGCAAGGCTCTGTTGGCGCTCAAAAGATACTTCAACCGGTACTTGATAAGTCGCACCACCTACGCGGCGGCTTTTCACTTCAAGCTTAGGGCGAACATTCTCCAGTGCACCCATGATCAAATCAACTGGATCACCCTTGCCTACTTTTTCGCTTACACGCTCGAAAGCAGTATATACGATACGCTGAGCAACTGTGCGCTTACCGCGCTCCATGATCATGTTAACGAGAGTGGTAACCACTTCGCTATTGTAGCGTGGGTCTGGAATTAAAGGGCGTTTAACGGCTTGTCTACGACGTGACATAATAAAATACGTTTAAAGATTGATCCTCGGTTACGCCTTAGGGCGTTTGACACCGTATTTGGAACGACTACGGCGGCGTTTTTCAACACCAACACAGTCAAGTGTGCCACGCACGATGTGGTAACGAACACCAGGAAGATCCTTCACACGACCACCGCGAACGAGGACGATGCTGTGCTCCTGAAGGTTGTGGCCTTCATCTGGAATGTAAGCGATGACTTCGATTCCATTAGTAAGACGAACCTTTGCCACCTTACGGATAGCGGAATTCGGCTTTTTAGGTGTACGTGTCATGACTTGGACACAGACGCCGCGGCGAAATGGATTAGCGCGAAGTGCAGGTGACTTCGTCTTCTCCTTCTGCACAATACGCGGATTGCGGACGAGTTGATTAATTGTAGGCATTGAAAATTTGAATCGCTGGATTTTGAGAAAGACGGCGAAAGTAGCGCTTTGAAAAAGCTGTGCAAGAATTATTCTTGATTTTTTTCACGATCCGACTGGCGATTTTTTTTAGATTATTTAATTGAGAGATAAAGAGAGGCGAACGGCATTTGATCCGCCCGCCTCTGTAAAGGATTGAAACGAATTAGCTAGCTTCTTCGCTTTCAGCTGCATCGGCAGGTGCTTCAGCTGCTTCGGCGTTTTCAGCTGTGACTTCAGGGGGCACTTCAGCTCCTGGAGTTGCCTCCGGAGCTGGGATGGCAACGCCTTCCACTAGCTTTGCAGCTTCTTCTGGAGTCAACTGCACCGGCTCTGCACCGAGCGTGTCGATGCGGAGGTTACGATAAACAGGCAAGCCTGTTCCAGCCGGAATAAGGTGACCCATGATGACGTTTTCCTTGAAGCCTTTAAGATTATCAACCTTGCCCAATGTAGAAGCGTCAGTGAGAACACGTGTGGTTTCTTGGAAGGAAGCGGCAGAGATAAAGGACTCTGTCTCAAGAGACGCCTTAGTAATACCGAGGAGCACTGGCTCACCTTCAGCTGGCATGCCACCAGCATCTTCGATATGCTCATTCGCGCTCATGAACATGAAGCGGTCAACCTGCTCACCCCAGAAGAAATCGGAGTCACCTGGATCGGTGATACGGACCTTCTTGAGCATTTGCGAGATGATCACCTCAATGTGCTTATCATTAATCGAAACACCTTGGAGGCGGTAGACCTTTTGAATCTCAGCGATCAAGTAATCCTGAACAGCCGAAGGTCCGAGAATGTCGAGTACTTCGTGTGGGTCGGCACCACCTTCAGTGAGGTGCTGACCACGATGAACCAAATCACCGACCTGAACGGTTAAGTGCTTACCGTGCGGAATGAGATGCGCTTCTTCTTGATCTGTTTCCGGATCAGTAACGAGGAGCTTCTTCTTGCCGCGAACAGTGCCATCAAGTGAAACGATACCATCGATCTTAGCCATTTCTGCAGCTTCCTTCGGACGGCGTGCTTCAAACAGCTCAGCTACACGCGGCAGACCACCAGTGATGTCCTGTGTTTTGGACGCCTGACGTGGTGTCTTCGCAAGCATGGTGCCCGGCGCGATCTCATCGTCTTCATTGACGGAGAGCTGCGCACCAGTCGGAATCGCGTAGGTAGCGATCACCTTACCGGCGTCGTCGATAATCTCGACTTGCGGGTTGAGGTCTTCCTTGTGCTCAATCACGACAGTCGCGATACGGCCAGTGGACTCGTCTAGCTCACGCTTCACGGTGACCCCGGGGATCATTTCGTGGAAGCCGATACGACCAGCCTTCTCGGAAAGAATCGGAATATTGTGCGGATCCCACATTGCGAGGATGTCGCCCTTCTTAATCGAACCACCATCAGCAACCGTTAGAACCGAACCAACGACGATCTTGTAGATTTCGAGTTCGCGATCATCTTCATCAACAATCTGAACGGAGCCAGTCTTGTTCAGAACGATGTTTGCACCATCAGCAGTCTGCACGATACGGAGGCCACGGTATTTAACCTTACCACCGACACGAATCTTAATTTCAGGATTCTTGAGAACACCACTCGCGATACCACCGATGTGGAATGTTCGCATCGTAAGCTGTGTGCCCGGCTCACCAATCGACTGAGCGGCGATGATACCAACTGCAGAACCACGTTCAACCATAGCATTTGTCGCCGGATTGATGCCGTATTCAAGTGCAGTGATGCCGACCTTCTTACGAGTTGTGAGTGAAGAAAGAACCTTCACGCGCTCGATGCCCAGATCTTCGATCTGCTTAGCAGCTGCCTCGGTGATGAGCTCACCATTCTTGACGAGGATCTCATCTGGGCTTAGCGGATTCTTAATATCGTTGGATGAGCAGCGACCTTCGATGCGATCGTAAAGGCTGACAATCTCGTCATCACCTTCGTAGATCGCATGCTTCCAAACACCGTCACGATTGCCATCATCATATTCTTCAATGATGCAATCCATAGCGACGTCACAGAGCTTACGAGTGAGGTAACCAGCATCCGCAGTTTTAAGAGCGGTATCGGCTAGACCCTTACGAGCACCGTGAGTGGAGATGAAGTATTCGAGAACGGATAGACCTTCACGGAAAGACGAGAGAATCGGACGTTCGATAATTTCACCAGATGGCTTGGCCATCAAACCACGAGTTCCGCAAAGCTGACGAACCTGCTGTTTGTTACCACGAGCACCTGAATCCATCATCAAGTAAACCGGATTCACAGAGTCCTTACCGCCATTGCTCTTCAATTCCTCGAATACAGCCTTAGCGATTTCGTCGGTGCAACCTGTCCAGATATCAATGATCTTATTGTAACGCTCACCCTCGGTGATGATACCCTTGCCATATTGGCCTTCGACTTCGTCAATACGCTTACGAGAAGCAGCAACAATCGCGGGCTTGCTCGGCGGAATGATCATATCATCGATACCAATGGAGACACCTGCGCGAGTCGCAACCTTGAAGCCAACATCCTTAAGAGTGTCGAGTGTCTCAACTGTGCGAACGCGGCCAACAGTTTTGTAAGTCTGAAGAATCAAATCACCCAACTTGCTCTTAGGCACTGGGAAGTTGATGAACCCAAGCTCTTTTGGCCAGATAGTGTTGAAGATCACACGACCAATGGTGGTGCGGATAATCTTTTTGCTGGTGTTACCGTAAGGTGTTTCTTCCTTACCGAAGTCAGGATTGACGTAGTTGATCCAATCGTGGTCCTTAAACGCACCATCAGCAACAGCTGTTTCCACCTCGTCAGCGTTAACTAGCATCGACAAGCGCTCGTCTTCAGCTGGCTTGACTGGTGGGTCAAGCGTGAGGAAGTAAGAACCCAAGACAATGTCCTGCGAAGGAGTCAAAATCGGCTTACCGCTCGAAGGTGAGAAGATATTGTGTGTCGCCATCATGAGAGTCTTCGCTTCCATGACTGATTCGAGTGATAGAGGAACGTGAACCGCCATTTGGTCACCATCGAAGTCAGCATTGTAAGCCGTGCAGACGAGCGGGTGGACACGGATCGCATTACCTTCAATCAACACAGGCTCGAAGGCCTGGATCGAGAGGCGGTGCAAAGTAGGCGCACGATTCAACAGAACCGGATGGCCCTTTGTGACTTCCTCAAGAATATCCCAAACTTCTGGAGACTGCTTCTCGATCATTTTACGCGCGCCACGAACGGTGTGCACGAAGCCAAGTTCTTTGAGGCGGCGAATGATGAATGGTTCGAAAAGAACGAGTGCCATCTTTTTAGGAAGACCACACTGACTAAGCTTGAGCGTAGGGCCAGAAACAATCACCGAACGACCGGAGTAATCAACGCGCTTACCGAGAAGATTCTGACGGAAGCGACCCTGCTTACCTTTGAGCATGTCGGAAAGTGATTTCAGTGGGCGATTACCCGCACCAGTAACTGCACGACCGTGGCGACCATTATCGAACAGCGCATCAACAGCTTCCTGCAGCATGCGCTTCTCATTATTAATAATCACGTCAGGAGTCTTCAGTTGAAGCAGGTTCTTCAGACGATTATTACGGTTAATCACACGACGGTAAAGGTCGTTCAAATCGGATGTCGCGAAACGGCCACCTTCCAGCGGCACCAACGGACGAAGATCTGGTGGAATGACAGGCAGCACTTCGAGCACCATCCACTCAGGACGAGTGCCGGACTCCATAAAGCCTTGAATTGTCTTCAGACGCTTGGAGAGCTTCTTCTTGATCTGCTTCGAACGAGTCGCGTGCATTTGCTCGTGGAGCTCTGCAACTGTGGACTCGAGTTCAACGCGTGCCAGCGCATCGCGGACACCAGCAGCACCCATACGGGCAACGAATGAATCTTCACCATACTCGTCTTGAGCTTGTAAATACTCCTGCTCGGTGAGGAGCTGACGCTCTTCGAGTGGAGTCTTGCCCGGATCGATCACCAGGTAGTTCTCGTAATAAATGACGCGCTCAAGATTACGCGCAGTAATATCCAGAAGGAGACCAAGACGACTCGGCATACTCTTCAAAAACCAGATGTGAGAAACAGGAACGGCGAGTTCGATATGCCCCATGCGATCGCGACGAACGCGAGACACAGTCACTTCGACACCACAACGGTCGCAGATCACACCCTTATATTTGATACGCTTGTATTTACCACAAGCGCACTCGTAGTCACGCACAGGGCCGAAGATGCGTTGGCAGAAAAGACCACCTGGCTCCGGTTTGAATGTGCGGTAATTAATTGTCTCGGGGTTCTTCACCTCACCGCGGGACCATTCACGAATGGCCTCGGGAGAAGCGACAGAAATGCCGACTTGATCGAAGGACTTGGTGGCTTCATAGCCAAGAATGTCGCGTGCTACTTCAGTGCTCATTAATAAAAACCTTTTTTGAAATTTGCGTTTAAACGATACTCTTAGCAAGAAGCGTCAAGCACAGTGCTGGATGCGAACTTACCTTCGGAGCTGAGACGAACGTCAAGACAGAGACTCTGAATTTCCTTCATCAAAACGTTGAACGATTGAGGCGTGCCTGCATGCAAGCTATTGTCACCCTTAACAAGTGACTCATAGATGCGTGTTCGACCTGCAACATCATCGGATTTAACTGTGAGGAGCTCCTGCAATGTGTACGCAGCGCCATAAGCCTCAAGTGCCCAAACTTCCATCTCCCCGAAACGCTGACCACCGTACTGCGCCTTACCACCGAGCGGCTGCTGGGTAATGAGGGAGTAAGGACCCACCGCACGAGCGTGAATCTTAGATGACACGAGGTGATTGAGCTTCAACATATACATGTATCCGACCACAACCTCCTGGGCGAGCGGCTCACCAGTCTGACCGTCAAAGAGAACACTCTTACCAGTCGTCGGCAGGCCTGCTTCATCGAGATACTCGCGAACACGTGATTCACTAATACCGTCGAACACTGGAGTCGCGACCTTGATGCCAAGCTTCTTACAAGCCCAACCGAGGTGTGTCTCCAAGACCTGCCCAACATTCATTCGAGAAGGAACACCAAGTGGGTTCAAGCAAATCTCGACTGGAGTACCGTCTGGTAGGTGCGGCATGTCTTCTTCAGGAACAACCTTGGCGACAACACCCTTATTACCATGACGACCAGCCATCTTATCGCCGACCTGCATCTTACATTTTTTAGCGATGTAGACTTTAACACTCTTAACAACGCCTTGATCTGCATCTTCACCAGACTCGACGCCTGAGATCTTACGCTCACGGTCGTAGTCTAGCTCGTCGAACTTACCTTGGTAGTTGCTGACGATCTCCATGATCTTGATCTTCACTGGTGAAGGATCAATCTCGATATGCTTGGAAACGGCTGCAAGACGACGAAGTAATGTCTTCGTGATCTTACGATTTGCAGGGATGATAATTTCGTCTGTGTCGCCATTCTTGACGTCGAGAGGAATCTTTTCACCCAAGAGGATGTTAGAAAGCGCTTCAGTAAGATCTTCACGAAGCTTATCACTCTGCGAGCGATACTCTTCGTTGATCTTCTTCACCTGACGGCGACGATCGGAAGCGGAAAGTTCTTCGGGCTCACCATCAACACGGGCTGAAACCTTAATGTCCATGATGATACCACGAACACCTGATGGTACGACAAGTGAAGAGTCCTTCACGTCAGCTGCCTTCTCACCGAAAATCGCACGAAGAAGTTTTTCTTCCGGAGCGAGCTCTGTCTCAGACTTTGGAGTGATCTTACCGACGAGGATATCGCCAGGCTTCACTTCCGCACCGACACGAATGACACCATCGTGGTTGAGGTCCTTAAGAGCCTCTTCACCCACATTAGGAATGTCGCGTGTAATTTCTTCAGGCCCAAGCTTCGTGTCACGAGCAGTTACTTCAAACTCGTCCACGTGGATCGAGGTGAAGATGTCGTCCTTAACGATTTTCTCGGAGATAAGAATCGCATCTTCGAAGTTATAACCATTCCACGGCATGAACGCCACAAGAATGTTACGGCCGATTGCGAGCTCACCGTCGTCAGTGGACGCACCGTCGGCAATCACGTCGCCCTTCTTGACGGGCTGCCCCTTCGCGACGGTAGGCTTCTGGTTGAAGCAGGTGCCTGCATTCGAGCGCATGAACTTACGAAGATTGTAAACGTAAATGCCCTTCTTCGCATCTGTGCTCAACTCCTTCATTTTCGGGATTTCACCATCCGAAGTCAGTACGATGTGGTTGGCGTCGACTGCGGCAATAATCCCGTCGATGTCTGCGATTTCGACTGTCTTGGAGTCAATCGCAACACGGCTTTCAATACCAGTGCCAACAAATGGCGCTTCAGATTGAAGCAATGGTACACCTTGACGTTGCATATTCGATCCCATCAGCGCGCGATTCGCATCATCATGCTCGAGGAATGGAATGATACCCGCAGCAACAGAGATCAGCTGCTTAGGTGACACGTCCATGTAGTTTACGTCTTTGCCTTCAACCTCGAGCACCTCATCACGCTTACGGCACGTGACGCGCCCAATAAGATTGCTCTTATCGTCGAGTTCGGAATTCGCCTGCGCAATCATGTGCGGCTCTTCTTGGTCGGCGTTCAAGTATTCGACCTCATCCGTTACGTGACCATCCACAACCTTACGGTATGGAGTTTCAATGAAACCGAATTCATTGATGGTTGAGTAAAGTGAAAGCGAGTTAATCAGACCAATATTCGGACCTTCCGGAGTTTCAATTGGGCAAATACGACCGTAGTGAGATGGGTGAACGTCACGCACCTCGAAACCGGCACGCTCACGATTCAAACCACCGGGCCCGAGAGCGGACAGACGGCGTTTGTGCGTGAGCTCAGCAAGCGGATTAATTTGGTCCATGAACTGAGAGAGCTGACTACGCGCGAAGAAATCGCGGATAACAGTGCTCAGAGCCTTTGGATTGATCAACTTCTGCGGAGAGATCGAGTCAACGCTTTGATCGTAAAGTGTCATGCGCTCTTTAACGAGACGCTCTGTGCGAGCCAGACCGACACGACATTGGTTAGCAAGCAGCTCACCAACTGTGCGCACACGACGACTACCCAAGTGGTCGATATCGTCGAGCATACCATCACCACGCTTGAGGCGTGTGAGATACTTAGTTGCTTCGACGACGTCTTCTGCGCTGATCACGCGGAAGTCCAGATCGGTGTCCATTGCAAGCTTCTGATTGAGCTTGTAACGACCTACGCGACCGAGGTCGTAACGACGCGGATCTTGGAAGAGACGCTTGAGCAATGCCTTAGCATTTGCAGTTGTGGGGGGCTCCCCCGGGCGCAGACGCTTATAAATATCCTTAAGCGCTTCTTCTTCGTTTTGAGTCGGATCCTTCTTGAGGCAGCGAATGATCGCACCGTCATCAACAGTGGTATCAATCGTAGTGACCTTCTTGAGGCCAGCCTTCTCGAACGAGCGAACGATCGTCTTAGTGAGCGGCTCAAACGCACGTGCAAGTACGACGCCCTTATCCGCATCAACGATGTCTTCAGTGAGCACGAGGTTGGAAACAGAGTCGCGCTTCAAAGCATCTGCGACTGTGATCTCATCCAACTCGTAAAAAAGATTCAGGATGTCAGCGTCTGAACTGTAACCCATTGCACGCAGCAAGGTGGTGAGCAGGAACTTGCGACGACGACGACGACGATCGAGGTAAACATACAGAAGATCGTTCTGATCGAACTGTACTTCGAGCCATGTGCCACGATCTGGAATAATTCGGAAGGCATGTAGCACCTTACCACTCGTGTGTACGCTCTCTTCGAAAGCGATACCAGGCGAGCGGTGAAGTTGGCTAACAATAACACGCTCGGCACCGTTAATGATGAAAGAGCCGCGCTCGGAGATCATCGGCAATTCGCCCATGTAGATCTCTTCGTCCTTGATATGATCCTCTTCGCGAAGGCGAAGCTTCACATACAATGAAACAGAGTAAGTAACTCCCTCACGGATCGCTTCGATCTCAGTTTCGCGTGGAGGTGTTGCAGTGTAACTGACATATTCGAGATGGCAGCGACTGTCATAACTCTCAATGGGGAATACCTCGGAAAATACGGCTTCGAGGCCCATTTGTTTACGTTGCGTAGGAGCCGAATCCATCTGGAGGAAATCCGTGAAGGAATCGATCTGATTTTCAATCAGATTGGGTGGCTGGATAACTTCCTTGAGCTTACCGAAATTAATGCGTTTTGACATAGTGCGGATGTCCGATGACGGTTAAAAGAGTGTGTTGACTGACAGGTGCCGACCTAAGGTCGGCTAAAAGACAAAAACAGTTAGGCGAGTCTCACCGGATGGGGGTGAGCTCACCTAACTGTGAAAATTGTGGGCTATTAAATATAAGCTTGGATAAGTATCCTATTACTTCAATTCAACTTTAGCACCTGCTGCTTCAAGCTTCTTCTTGATCTCTTCAGCTTCGTCCTTAGTAGCACCTTCCTTAACAGGCTTTGGTGCACCTTCTACGAGGTCCTTAGCTTCCTTCAGACCGAGGCCTGTGATCGCGCGAACTTCCTTAATGGAAGCGATCTTGTTATCACCTGGAGCTACGAAAATGACGTCAAATTCGTCTTTTTCTTCAACAACTTCTGCAGCAGCACCGCCAGCAGCAGCAACAGCGACAGGAGCAGCAGCGCTTACGCCCCACTTCTCTTCGAGTGTTTTAACGAGATCTGCCACTTCGAGCACTGTTTGTGCGGAGAGGAAATCGATTACTTGTTCTTTTGTGATATCTGCCATGATGTTGTACCTTTCAATTGGTTAGCATCCCAAGTGTTGGGACATTTAAGAGGGGAATTCCTCCTAACCGGATTATTTTGGTTATTTTAAGACCGCCCACCCCGGGGGATGGACGACCATAAATTGTTTCGAGGACTACTCGCCGTCTTTTTCGGCCTTGGCCTGCAGAGCAAAGAGTAGGTTTTGCGGAACAGCGTTGAGAACGCGGACGAATCCGGTCGCAGGCTGCGAAAGAAGTCCGAGGAGCTGACCGCGAAGCGCTTCGAGCCCTGGTAGTTTCGCCAATACAGCGATCTCTTCCTTAGTCAGTGCCTTCTCGTTAAGAATACCAGCCTTAACGTCGACCTTCTCCTTTTTCTTGAAGAACGCACCAATTGCCTTGGCGACTCCGGATGGGTTGTCTCCACCGACGATGATCGCTGTTTGACCAGTCAAGTACTCACTGAGATCAGGGAGTTCTTTGGCTGCGGCTGCGACACCGAAAATGCTGTTTTTGACAACGTGGAACTCCGCATTGTGCTCTGCAAGAGAGGCGCGCAGTTCTGCGATTTCGTCAACGGTGATACGCTCGTAATTAGCGAGGTATACGTAATCGGACTTGTTGAGGTGTTCATTTACCTCTTCAACGAGATATTGTTTTTCTGGTCTCATGTGATGTCAGTCTCCCTTAGCTCTTGTTATAAGATGCAGCGTCAACGCTGATCCCAGGGCTCATAGTCGAGCTCAATGCGAGCGACTTGATGAACTTGCCAGTAGCACTCTGAGGACGTGCTTCGTTGAGAGCAGCGATAGCCGCCTCAGTATTGTCCACTATTTGCTCCGGAGTGAAGGAGCGCTTGCCCACGACGATGGCGACATTTGCAGTCTTATCCATCTTGAACTCAACGCGGCCAGCTTTCACCAGCTTGATGCCTTCAGCAATATCGTCTGTCACTGTGCCAGACTTTGGATTCGGCATAAGCCCACGAGGTCCAAGCACTCGAGCGACCTTGCGAACGCTCTTCATGGCACTAGTTGTAGAGATCGCGACGTCGAAGTCTGTCCATCCACCGGTTACCTTCTCGATTAGATCATCGAAGCCGGCTTCGTCTGCGCCAGCTGCAAGAGCTTCTTCAGGATTTTCGGTGAACACAATGACACGAACAGTCTTACCGCTACCGTGAGGAAGCTGCAGAGTGCCGCGCACCATTTGATCGCTCTTGCGAGGATCGACCGTAAGATTTGCGTAGAGCTCGACAGTTTCGTCGAACTTCGCTTTCGGTAGTGTATTTAGTAACGCAGACGCATCTGAGACCGAATAGGTCTTTTCCAAGTCAACCATTTCGGCTGATTGGCGATAGCGCTTGCTTCCCTTAATTTGCTGGGTGGCCATAGTATTTATCTTTAGTGGTTAAAAAATTATCCCGCGATCTCAAGCCCGATCGAACGAGCAGTGCCCGCGATGATCTTGAAAGCAGCGTCCTCATCCGATGCATTAAGATCATTCTTTTTGATCTCGATGATTTCGAGGATTTGCTTGCGCGTGACGGACCCGACTTTGTCGCGATTCGGCACACCGGATCCCTTTGCGATACCGGCAGCCTTCTTAAGAAGGACAGCTGCAGGTGGAGATTTCAGGATGAAACTGAAGGAGCGGTCGGCGTAGACTGTAATGACAACAGGGAGGATCATGCCCGCCTGGTCCTTAGTCTTCGCGTTATACTCCTTACAGAAGCCCATGATGTTTACACCCTGCGCACCGAGAGCTGGACCAACCGGAGGGGCTGGATTAGCTGCACCTGCTGGCAGTTGTAAGCGAATTTGTCCTATTACTTTTTTAGACATGGCTGTTTAGCTTTCTTCTGTTCTCTGGACTTGCCAGTATTCAAGTTCAACAGGCGTGAATCGCCCGAAAATAGATACGGAAACCTTTAACTTACCCTTGTCAGGGTCGATTTCCTCGATTTTACCAACTAGGTTCATAAATGGACCATCGTTGACCTTAACCATTTCACCGATCTCGTATTCGATCTTAGGCTTTTCTTTGCCTTCGGCTTCTTGGACTTGGTTGATAATGCGCTCGATCTCGCTCTTTTTGAGAGGATTCGGGCGGTCACCACCAACGAAATTTATCACACCGTGGCCTTCACGAACGAAATACCAAGGCTTTTGCAACAAGTTGCCATCATCATCATACAGGCGCATATTAACGAAAATATAGCCTGGATAAAACTTACGCGTAATAGTCTTCTTCTTACCTTCTTTTACCTCCGTGACGGTCTCGGTAGGCATCAGGACTTCAAAGACATAGTCTTCCATCTCCTCGACAGCGATGAACTTGTCGAGGTACTTCTTAGCCTTGCCCTCTTGATTAGAGAGAGTTTGCACGGCGAACCAATTTGGGCCTGAAAATGAATTAGACATATTTACGTCTGGATCTTAAAAAATTAAAAGTGCCTAGAATCGATATTGATTTGGCATCGTACTACTGAACCCAAGAGGTTAGCAAATCGACTCCATTCATGAGCGAAAAGTCGGTCAGCGCGATAAAGGAGCCCAGAATTGCAGTCGCGACAAGAACCACGATTGTCGAATCACGCAATTCAGTCTTACTCGGCCAAGTGGCTTTTTTGAGCTCGGTCATCGTCTCCTTGTAGAAAAGACGGATGCTTGTGAATGGATTTTTCATTGAATGTAAAAATGGCAGGAGAGGAGGGACTTGAACCCACAACTTACGGTTTTGGAGACCGTTGCTCTACCAATTGAACTACTCTCCTGTGGATTTCAACTATAGTGCTATTGAAGACAGTAAAGCCGAGAGCCCTTTTTAGAGCTCTCGGCAGAAACTGAGATCGATCTAGCTTGGATTATTTAATAACTTCAGTCACACGACCGGCACCAATGGTACGGCCACCTTCGCGAATCGCGAAACGTTGCCCCACTTCCATCGCGATCTTCTTGCCAAGATCAATTGTCACGGTGAGGTTGTCGCCAGGCATCACCATCTCAACACCCTCTGGGCATTTGATGATACCAGTGACATCGGCAGTGCCGAAGAAGAACTGTGGACGGTAACCGTCAAAGAATGGCGTGTGACGGCCGCCTTCTTCCTTAGTCAGGACATACAACTCAGCCAAGCCAGTTGTGTGCGGAGTGATTGAACCCGGCTTAGCGATCACGTGACCACGCTCGATAGATTCCTTATCAACACCGCGAAGGAGAATACCAACGTTGTCGCCAGCTTGACCTTGCTCGAGCTGTTTGCGGAACATTTCGACACCTGTAACAGTTGTCTTCATTGTATCACCTAGGCCGACGATTTCGATTTCTTCGCCAACCTTAACAACACCACGCTCAATACGACCAGTAGCAACTGTTCCACGACCTGTGATCGAGAAAACGTCTTCAACGGACATAAGAAGTGGCTTGTCAGTTTCACGAAGAGGCTCAGCAACATCATTGTCGATCGCGTTCATGAGTTCTGTAATCGCTTCCGCGCCGCCAGGCTTACCTTCAAGAGCTGCAGTTGCAGAACCGCGTACGATAGTGATGTCATCACCTGGGTAGTCGTACTTAGAAAGGAGGTCACGGACCTCCATCTCGACAAGCTCAAGAAGCTCTTCGTCGTCAAGCAGGTCGACTTTGTTAAGCCATACCACAATGGTAGGAACACCAATCTGCTGTGCGAGAAGGATGTGCTCGCGAGTCTGTGGCATAGGGCCATCAGAAGCGGAAACAACTAAAATTGCGCCGTCCATTTGGGCAGCACCAGTAATCATGTTCTTAACAAAGTCCGCGTGACCTGGGCAGTCAACGTGCGCATAGTGGCGCTTCTCTGTTTCGTACTCAACGTGCGCAACAGCAATCGTAACAGTCTTAGTCGCGTCGCGAACAGTGCCACCCTTAGCAATGTCTGCATAGGACTTGAACTCAGCCAGTCCCTTGTCTGCTTGAACCTTGAGGATCGCAGTCGTTGTAGTTGTTTTACCGTGGTCAATGTGGCCAATAGTGCCGACGTTGACGTGTGGTTTAGTTCTTTCGAATGTTTCCTTAGCCATGATTGATGTGATTTAGTGTTAAGAGATTGTGATTATATTATTACTGGAGCCCTCGAGCGGAATCGAACCGCCGACCTCATCCTTACCAAGGATGCGCTCTACCACTGAGCTACAAGGGCACATTAGCAAAGACTATGAAAAGAGCTATTTCACCTCCCACACGGACAGCGTGGAAAATGAAAGTCCGCGAAAATGCTCCCCACTACCAGACCCGTCAACACTTAATTCAAAAAAAACAGCACTACTTTTAAGCCGCTTATTTACAGGTATTTCGCCCATCCCAAAGCCGCCAAAAGCCGCTCACCAGTAGGCAGGTCATCACAGCGACCAAAATTACAGAAGGCCCACTCGGCAGAGATAGCGAAAACTTAGCCCCAATCCCACAAAACGAAGGCAATATTGAGTGAAATCGCCACAAACGGCATGTGCCACAAGCGCCGCGCACTGATTGCCGCAATCGCTGGCGGCAGATTCAACAGTGAGGCCACAAGAACCAGTCTCTCTAACAAGCGAGCCCCCAGCAACATTCACAAAACTACCCACCCAACCATTGCAGGTCGTCCTAGCGCTGCATCAATTCAGATGCATCCGATTGACTTATTACGGATTCTCTAAGTCCCGACAAGGGATTCGGGCAACATGTGTAGCGAAGTTGGTAACCGCCTTCAGCCGAACTACTGCCCCAACCCGAATGCAGTATGCACCACACGTGTGGCCTCTTCTGCATCCTTCGGATCGATACCGACCGAGATCTTAATTTCCGAAGTGCTGACCAGCTGGATATTAATGCTCGCAACGGCAAGTGCATCAAAGAGCTTAGCAGCGACACCAGAGTGCGAGCGCATGCCGACGCCGACCACCGACACCTTAGCAATATCGTTGGCCTCAAACAGCTTGCCGCTAGCTTCGTCTGGGAATGACTCCGTAACGACCTTCTCGGCGCGATAAATATCTTCACGCGGCACAGTGAAAGTCATGTTCGCCTTACCATCGCGACCGATATTTTGTACGATCATATCGACGCTGATATTTGCATCCGCCAAGGCTTTAAAAAGCTTGGCAGCGGTGCCCGGGCGATCCGGCAAATCGCTAGCAACGATCTTGGCCTGATTTTTATCTAGTGCGACACCGCTCACGACGACGTCTTCCATGGAGGCTGCTTCTTCTTTCACGATAGTTCCGGGGTTGTTGTTAAAACTGGAGCGGACTTCAAATATGACATTAAACTTTTGCGCAAACTCGACGGCGCGATTTTGCATGACTTTCGAACCGCTGCTGGCGAGTTCGAGCATTTCTTCGTAGGAAATTTCATCGAGCTTGGTCGCATTAGGTACGAGACGCGGGTCAGCAGTGTAAACACCATCTACATCAGTGCAGATCTGACAAAGGTCCGCTTTCAGCGCGGCCGCGATCGCAATGGCACTGAGATCAGAGCCGCCACGACCGAGCGTAGTGATTTGACCATCGGCTGATTGACCTTGAAAGCCAGCTAGAATCACCACCTTACCCGCATCTAATTGTGCTTTAACATCGCCCCCCGAAATGCTAGTGATTCGCGCACGCGTGTGCACCGGATCAGTCAAAATACCTGCCTGCGCGCCGGTGCGAGAAACTGCTGGCACATCTAAGGCATGCAGCGCCATCGCAGTTAGAGCGATGGTCTCCTGCTCGCCGACGGTGAGAAGCATGTCCATCTCACGTTCATCTGGCATCGGATTGAGCGCCCTCGCACGAGCGATCAAATCGTTGGTCACCCCGGAACGAGCCGACACCACTACAATCACTTGATTGCCAGCATCACGTGTTTCCTTAACCCGACGGGCCACATTCTTAATGCGATCGACATCGCCAACCGATGTGCCGCCATATTTTTGAACGATGAGTGCCATTTTTTGAAAAACTGAAAATTAGAAAAGCTGAAAGCTGAAAAATCTGTTCCGAGGAACGACGTGACGACAAGACCGAGCGCGGAGCGAACCGGAACAAGTAAAGAGTGAAAGACAGCCTAAGCGAATACTAGCGATGACAAGTTTCAAGACCAGACTTTCGCCCTTGATCGAGAAATACCGACCCAAAGCAGGCTCACCTCGACACAAAAGCTGGTTAAATCGACAGATCCTGGCAAAGTCATACAATCTAAATGCTAACGCTACTCAACGCTCAGGTCTGATCGCAAACCTACCTTCCACGCCTGACTAATAGCTCGGGTCGAAAATACGGAAACTGACCGGCGCCTCAACGACCACGGACTCTGCAGTCAACGCCGCCTTCGCCGCGGCCACTGCGGTCTCATTGCTTTCATGCGACGTCAGCATGATCAGAGCAGTGCCATCAGCCAACTCCTTCTGATTCACGGTTGCAAAACTGATATGGTGCTCAGCTAGAATGTTCGAGATTTTCGCCAACACGCCCTCTTCATCCTTCACATGGATGCGGAAATAGTAGCGACCAGCAAGATCCGCAGGAGCCGCCAATTCGAGCCCATCGGCAAGCTGACGATACAGATCCTCATCCTCTTCCGAGATCACTGGCTTCGGAGCGCCCTGAATCATCGAAACCGCATCGGCGATATCACTGATCACCGAACTAGATGTCGCATCTTGCCCAGCACCACGCCCAATCAGGACAGTCGTGCCGACCACATCGCCCGTCACGCTGACGCCGTTGTAAACTTCGTCGACACCTGCGATCACTTCGCTCTTCGCGATCAACGCAGGATGCAAGCGCACGGACAATTTATTCGCCTCAAAGTCACGAGCAATCACAGCGAGCAGCTTGATCTTATAGCCCAGCTCGCCGGCGATTTCGATATCGGTGCCAGAGATTTCACGGATACCTTCGCAAATAATCTCGTCGCGCTTCACCCACTTCCCATGAGCGAGATACGCGAGGATCACAGCTTTGTGGGCCGCATCGATCCCGTCGAGGTCGAGTGCCTCATCCGCTTCGACATAACCGAGCTGTCGTGCATCACCAAGCGTCTCGTCAAAGCTCAGCCCCTCACGCTCCATGCGTGTAAGGATGTAATTCGAAGTGCCGTTTAAGATACCGAAGATCAGATTAAAGCGATTCGCCACCAAGGCCTCACGAATCGTCTTGATGATCGGAATACCACCCGCAACCGATGCTTCGTAAAAATAGTGTCCGCCATTCTCATGCGCGATCTTGAATAGCTCTTCGCCATGCTCGCAGACCAGCGCCTTATTCGCAGTGACCACAATCTTACCTTGCTTCAGCGCACGGCGGGTCAACTCCAGTGCCTCGCCAGTGCCGCCCATCATCTCGCAGACGATGTCGATCTCGGCATTATCGATTACGCGGGATGGATCATCCGAATAGCGCTCCGCTGGCACTGCCACCTCGCGCGTGGTGGAAAGGTTTTTCACTACCACTTCAGTGATATCAAGTTGAGCGCCGAGGCGAAACTCCAGCGCTTGACGGTTTTTCTCGATATTTTTCCAGACGCCCTGACCGACGACGCCGAAACCAAGAAGACCGATACGAATGATGCGTTTTTGAGACATAGTGAGAGTAATAGTAAGGATTTAGCGGATTCGATCGAAGAGCAATTGGGGGCGCACCGCGATGTGCGAAACAATCCAGACAATATGAGGCCCAGTAAGTTTCAAGTGTGAAACAGACATTGTTACACCATCTCCGGCAGACCTCCGTCCTGTCTGTCGGGGTGTGAAACAGACATTGCTACGCTATCTCCAGCGACCTCCATCCAGTCTGTCACGGCTCTAGAATAAAAACAGGCAGACGTAGCTCTTCCGGAGATGGCATAGCAAATGCCTGTGTCACGATGAACTCATCATAACTGCTGCAAATCCTCGATGAACACCCGCGTCTCGTTTTCCGACCTAGGAAGGAAGTAAGCCGAGACGACTCCCAACTCCACACGAACGATGACGAGGCCCCGCCCTTCGACTTCGAACGAACCATCCTCTGCGACAAAGGCCGCCCCCAGCAGATTCTCCGAAGTATCCATAATCAAGTCATTCGCATACGATGCGACATAAGTATCCCAATCAGTTGGTTCCGCAGGCGTGGATGCGCCGTCGGCTTGCGCCTTAAGGTAGCGGTTCTTCGCTGCGACATTCTCTTTCGCCAGCTCGACATAGGAATTGTAATGCTGCTGCACTGCTTTCAACCAATCGAGCGTCACGTCAATTTGCTGAAAACCCTCATCATCCAGCCCGTTTGAGCGCGCAACCAGCGCCTTATTATCCGCCGTCATCTTATCTCCGATAAACGTCAAGCCACGCTCTAAATTGTCCCATTTGATCGAGGCAAACAGATACTTATACTCTTTGAACAGCGCTGAATCGCTCTGGTATTTACGCAAACGATTGTTTCCCAGATCGACATCTTCGACACGGATTGGAGGAAACTGCGCACGCAACGTCCCCAGTGAGGCTTCCAGCTTCATCGCATCGACGGGCGACATGCCCTCAATGGCACTCACAGCGTCGGGATTTTCAACACGACCGGTGATTTTGAATTCAAACAACTCGCGCTGGCGCAAGAGTCGCTCACGCGCGACATCGCTTAGAGCCGAGACGATCAAGACCTCCGAAGCACTGATACTCTCAAGGGGCAAGCCGTCGAAGCGCAACACGCCGGACGTCTTTGACACAGGCTTAGGAGCCTTAACTTCGGGCTTCACTGCGGCCGTCGGTTCAGGCGGAGCATCCGAACACGCGCCCAAGAGAAACAGAGAAAATAAAGCAGACGAAAAAGCGAATAAACGTAATAGCATAACGCGACGGACAAAAACTAACCCCCTAAAGCTCGTCAACTAATTGCCACCAACTCGGTCTATTTCTTAAAGCTGCTTTCAGTGCCCTGAAACATGCGAGCAATATTGGAGCGGTGCCGCACCACGATCAGCACGCCCAGCACCACACCCAGCGTCAATCGAGGGTCTCCCGCGCCATAGAGATAGTAGGCACTGACCGGCAAACTCACGGCAAACAAGATCGAAGCAAGTGCAACCATGCGGACCGTGAAGAAGATCGCAGCCCAAACGGCCACACCGATAAACAAAGCTGGCCACATAATCGCCACCAAGCCGCCCATGGTCGTGGCAACGCCTTTGCCACCTTTAAATTTCAAGAACACTGAGAAGCTATGCCCAATGATCGAAGCAATCAGCCCAATGATGCCGAGCTTCAGCCCCGCTTCGCCGAGCCACAGCAACGGCCAACCCGCCGCGACGAACCCTTTGAGCGCGTCACAGGCAAAGACAATATTGCCATATTTCGAACCGAGCGCACGCGTCACATTCGTCGCTCCCGGATTGCCGCTGCCATACTTAAGAATATCGACCCCCTGGCTACGGGCGACGATCACAGCAAAACTAATGGCGCCGAGCAAATAGCCGACGATGGAAACGAGCGTGATGTTGAGAGATGTCATATTCGATAGAAACGATGGAGCATTCGTGATGTAATGGAGTGAGGCCGCCCCGCCACCTATTGGTTGACGTGGGCGAGTCGCCCACACTTTCATAATAACTGCGCATAGGGCTTTACGCCAGGATCACACGCATTGAGAAGTTAGAAGCAAAAAACTAAAAAAGGGACCCCATAAAAAACCGCAGAGCGCGCGATGGCAACAGAGAATCCATCTCCGCTCCCGGCGCGCGCTCTGCGGCTTAAAATAATTCCTTAGAGGCTGATCACGCGATACTTGTCGATTGCAACATGCTCCGCGATCTTCTTGGCAGCAACCTCGGAAGGTGCGCTATCAAGTTCGAAGACGCTGACTGCAAAACCTTCGCCTTGACCGCGACTAAGCGACATATTGGCGATATTTACATTGTCTTCGCCAAGTGTCACCCCGATGAAACCGACGATACCAGGAACGTCCTGGTTCTTCAGCACTAGGAGTGTCGCATCAGTGTTCACCTCGACGCCATGCCCATCGATAGTGACGATGCGTGGCGTCTGATTTTTACCAACCAATGTGCCACCGATCGTGCGAACCTTGCCGCTTTTGCTAGTGACTTGAACTTCGACTAGTTCAGTGAATTCAGCATGTGCCGAGCTCTTCACCTGCTCCGTTTCGATGCCCAAGCGAGCGATCTTCTTCGGCGCATTGACGTCGTTGACGTTATCGGAAATTTCGCGAAGGTAGCCGCGCTGGATCGCGTAGCTGAGAGGCAATGTGTCGAGTTCAGTAATCTTACCGAAGTAGCGCATCGTGATCTTCTCGACGCCTTCCGGTGCAAGTTGCTGTGAGAATGTGCCGAGCTTTTCGCCAAGTGTCAGGTAAGGAGCGATCTGCGCCAGTGCCTTCGGGTCGAGCGATGGCATGTTGAGCGCATTGCGAACCATCTCACCCTTGAGGGCTTCGATCATTTGCTTGGCCACGTCGATGCCGACGTTCTCCTGAGCTTCCTGTGTGGAAGCGCCGAGGTGTGGCGTGAGCACTAAATTGTCGATTTGACGGAGGGGGCTATCTGCGGCTGGCGGCTCGTCTTCGTAAACGTCAAGTCCAGCAGCTGCCACTTTACCCGAATTCAGTGCTTCGA
>Ga0066605_10000709_pt1 | contig 22083 bp, 11 predicted proteins | sample SaaInlLV_DNA_10m_FD_60385 | JGI IMG/M metagenome (GOLD analysis project Ga0066605, IMG submission 60385) | Marine microbial communities from expanding oxygen minimum zones in the Saanich Inlet - SI075_LV_DNA_10m | ecosystem: Environmental > Aquatic > Marine > Unclassified | place: British... | reverse complement strand
AGGAAAACAGCTTTATTTTCCTGGGTTAGTAAAGCAATACTGTTGCTGTTGTTTTGTGTAATTATTTGATGGTATTGTTTTACTTTAGGAAAGTTTATTTTATCCAATTTCCCATCAAAAACATGTTGGTATAAAGGATGATCTCTATTTACTTTATCAATTGATGTATTACTGATTTTTAGTTCTGATAAAGTAGAAATCTCTAAATGTTTTAATGATTTATTATAAGAATTTAAATCAATATTGCTAGCTGGGGTAATTGCAATACTTCCTCCATTTTTAATAAATTTATTTAGACTATTGATGAATCCTGAACTAAACTGTTCTACTCCATTTATAAGGATAAAATCTTGTTGATTCAAAGCAGTGTAGTCAATATTTTTTACGGATACATTTTTAAAATTAAATAGGGATGAATCATTGCTAAATAGTGTGGTAATTGCAGTGTTGTTACTGGTTTCGTTAATACATAATACATTTACCTTATTCGTATTTTTTAGGGTGAAATAGCAATTGTTGTCAAAAGTAATAGGGTGGTCATTTATCTTAATCACACCTTTTTGAATTTCACTATTATCTGCCAGAAAAGTAAAGCTAATTTCTTTTTTCTCCTCTCCTTTTAAATTGATATATTGTTGTGATTTCTGGTTTCCGTTTATTTCTAAGAATACAGCTTGTTCTTTTATTGAAACTTCTGATTGATTACTAATGGTTGCATGAATAGTTACTTCTTGTTTATTGCTAAAAACTGGACTATTTAACCAGCAACTATCAATACTTATATTACTGTTTTCATTAGTTTTAATTGGAACTAAAAATAGGTTAGTATTATTATCTAACTTGCTCAATTCAGTTACTTGTAATCCGTTATTTTGCATATCAGAAATTATATACAAGTGGCAAAGATCTGAGCTTAGGCTAGATTGCCTATTTACAATTTGCTTTAATGCTTTACTATGAACTGATGTTGTTATATCATCAATATAATTTCCGATTGCATTAGCGTTAGTACTTTTACTATGTTTAGCTAAGAAATCATTACTTATAATCCAGAAATTACTTTCAGATGGGTAGGCATTTATTATACTTCTTGCTTTTTCTTTGGCAATAGCCAATAGTCTTCCATTTTCATTTTCAGCATCCATACTAAAAGAGTTGTCAATATAAATAAAGATATTTTCTGTTGTTTTATTTTGACTTTCAAGTGGTATATAAGGTTTTGCAAATGCAAGCACTAAAAAGCTAATTGCTAGTATTCTACTGAGTAGAATGAGTAAGTTTCTAAGGTTGGATCGTTTGCGATTATCTTCTTTAATTTCCTTCAAAAAACGGATACTACTAAAGTATATGGTTTTGTGTTTACGAAAATTAAATAGATGAATGAGAATCGGAATTGCTATCGCAAAGAGGAAGTAAAGCAGTTGTGGGTTTTGATATCTCATCAAAGTGCAAAATTAAACTATTTGCTAGAATTAGTGTATTTTTTGACTTAAATTATTTTTCCGTCTTTCATTTCAAGTTTTCTACTTCCTAATTTTGCTAACTCCTTGTTATGTGTGATGATGACAAAAGTTTGTCCTAATTCTTTGTTAAGTTTTAGGAATAGATTGTGTAGTTCTTCTGCATTTTTTGAATCCAAATTCCCTGAAGGTTCATCCGCTAAAATGATAGAAGGGGAGTTGATGAGTGCTCTGGCAACAGCAACTCTTTGCTGCTCACCTCCTGATAGTTCATCTGGCTTGTGATTTGCTCTTTCGCTTAACCCAAGTAAGGCTAGTAATTCTAAACCTCTTTTTTCTGCTGATTTTCTAGCTGTTCCTGCTATAAAAGCAGGCAAGCATACATTTTCCAAGGCTGTAAACTCTACTAATAGATTATGAAATTGAAATACAAAACCTATTTCCTTATTTCTAAAACTTGATAATTCTTTTTGGCTTAGCGTATTTACTTCCTTGTTGTTAATTGTTAGGGAACCTTTCTGTACATCATCAAGTGTGCCTAATAATTGAAGCAGGGTAGTTTTACCTGCTCCAGAAGCTCCTGTTATGCTTACAAACTCACCTTGCTTAATGTTTAAGTCAACCCCTTTGAGTACTTCAAGTTTATCGTACGAGTAGTGTATGTTTTTTGCTAATATCATTTTCTGAGGTAAAGATAATCTAAATAATAAATTACTTTTAAGGATAAGCTATTTTCTTGAGGAAGGGTTAGAGACTGCTCTACATTATCCAACCAATGGTTTCTGATTATACTGTCATCATTTGTAATCGCATGATTCCAAACTAAGCTTAACTTACTTCCAGAAGCAAACAACCAGTTGAAATTTAAGTTTCCTGTCCAAGTTGTATAATTTATATTGTGTTTCCCATCATAATTACTAGCATATAAGTAACCATCATTTCCTAAGTTTTTGAATTTAGTGTTTTCTACTTGATCAAAATGATAACGCAATTTGAATGCTAAATCCATTTTGTTGTTCAAAACAAAACTACCACTCAATACATTAGTAATCATATTGGTGTTTCTTAATGCAAAAACTGGCAAATCATTTTCATCTTTAGTAGTAAAGCCAGCATCATTCTTTACATGGTTAACAGATAAAACATAGCGGAAGGATAGCTTATCGTTAACTCTTATAATAGGTTGTATTCTCCAACCAAATTTCCTGGAATTGTAAAGTGGCTTTATATGTCCGCCAAAACTATAGTCAAGAGCAAATTTCTTACGATAATCTGTTGAAAAGAATATTCTTCCTCTAACTCCTTTTGAAATTTTGAATGGACTTTCTAAGTTTCCAGTTCTGGCTTCATAATAGTCAATACTTTTATAGGGGTTAACTGTCCCAAATGCACCTATTGTTAAGTAGTTTTTTAAAGTAAAAACACTTTTCATACTGTAGTCAAGTGAGGTGAATTCCTGTTCGGTAAAAAGGGTTTTATAATCAGCAGTTAATGATAAGTTAGAATTTACAAGATTTTTAGTAGGCGTTAACTGGTTATAACTTAAATATAATGTATGATTAATGCTGTTGTTTCTCATTAGGAAACCTAAATCATTTACATTGTATTTATCATCAATTATTTCAGATGAAATATTGTATTTGTATTCCCCTTTTGTTTTTGAAATTCCAAATTTACCTGAATAACCTTGTATTAACTCATCACAATAAAAAATATTACTATTATTTAAGTAGACATCATACCTATGTGTATTGTCTCTGTTATTTATTCTGGTTGTTATTCCATTTACATTAGAGCTAATGCCATTCCCTTTTTCATACTTATTAGTATTGATAAAACTAACTGATGAATTATTCTTTAAGGATTGGTCAAATACCAATATGTTAAAGTTACTAAAATCTTTTGTGATGGCATTTAAGGCGCCAATTCCTAAGCCATTTTTAGTTCTTCCTGAAATTTTTGAGGCATTAAGTAAATCATCACTTACTCTTCTGGTATAAAACATATTTCCTGCTTTTCCAAACAGCTCTGTTCCTTCAGTAAAAAACTGTCTTTTTTCAGTGTAATAAACTTCAAAGGGAGAGAGGTTTAGTACTTTGTCATCAGGAGCAACTTGTCCAAAATCAGGAATAAGAGTCATATCTAAAGTAAAACTTTCATTTATTCCATATTTAAGATCCATACCCATGTTGTAAGGGTAAGTATTTTTACCATCATAATTATTATAGTAACTAGTAATGTATGGCATTGCTGAGAGTCTAACTGGAGATTTCACATTAAAGGATAAAAACTCTAACAACCCATTTTGCATGGCGTAATTATCATAGTTGACATCAATAAAGTTCCAAGTATAATTTTCTCTATACCTTCTAATCCCTCTAGACATATTTAGACTCCAATTTATATTGTATGTTTTTTCTTTTTCTGATGGGAATCGAATAGCAGAAAATGGAATAGCAAATTCTGCTATCCAACCTTTATCTGTTATCTTTACAGCTGATTTCCAAACAGCATCCCAATCATAATCAATAGAAGTATTGGTGTATTTTGCATCTGTTTGAACTCCAGCTGCACTTACTAAAAAGTTATAGCTTAATTGTCCATTATTATAAGGATCAATGCAGATGCCAAATGAATCAAAATTTTTTCCTTCTTGATCTCGCTTGCTAAGTTCCTTTAAAATACTATCAGGAGCATTATCATACATCATTATGCCAAAATAAATAGCATTATTATCATAACAAATCTGTACTTCTGTTTTTTGCCCTATTCTTTCATTAGCTCCATTATTGGGATTCATTTGCTTAAAATTATCAGCCTTAGCTAGTTCTGACCAATGTATATCATCTAATACTCCATCAATTTTTGGAGGAATTCTGCACTCGCTAATTGTATAAGTTTTTTTATTTTCAAACTGCCCAAAAGTAAGTAAAGGTAAGAGGGTGAGTAAGCAAAAAAAATGTTTGATTTTCATTAAGGGTAAAATTTGGAGCACAAATATATAATTTAATGTCAATAGAAGTTTGTAATTCAAATCAATCCTATATTTTTGCGGCACTAAAAAAAATGAAATGAATTTACACGAATATCAAGGTAAGGAATTATTAAATAGCTTTGGCGTAAGAATCCAAAGAGGAATTGTTGCTACTACACCAGAAGAAGCTGTAGCTGCTGCTGAAAAGTTAACTGCTGATACTGGTACTAGTTGGTATGTAGTAAAAGCACAAGTTCATGCAGGAGGGAGAGGAAAAGGTGGTGGTGTAAAATTGGCTAAATCATTAGAGGAAGTAAAGTCAATTTCAAATGATATTTTAGGAATGCATTTAGTTACTCCTCAAACTTCAGCTGAAGGAAAATTGGTGCACCAAGTACTTATATGTGAGGATGTATACTATCCAGGAGAAAGTGAAACTTCAGAGTTTTATATGTCAGTTTTATTAAATAGAGCCACTGGTAGAAACATGATTATGTACTCTACTGAAGGAGGAATGGATATTGAAACAGTTGCTGAGGAAACGCCACATTTAATCTTTCATGAAGAGGTTGATCCCAAAGTAGGTTTAACAGGATTTCAATGCAGAAAAGTTGCTTTTAACTTAGGACTTTCTGGTGCTGCATTCAAGGACATGACTAAATTTGTACATGCACTATATACTGCTTATGATAAAACAGACTCTTCTTTGTTTGAGATTAACCCTGTACTTAAAACTTCAGATGATAAAATAATGGCAGTTGATGCTAAAGTGTCCCTAGATGCTAATGCATTATTCCGTCATAAAGATTTTATTGCTTTAAGAGATACTAGAGAGGAGGATGCTACTGAAGTAGAAGCAGGAGAGTTTGGACTTAATTTTGTTAAGTTAGATGGTAATGTTGGTTGCATGGTGAATGGTGCTGGTTTGGCTATGGCAACAATGGATATTATTAAAATGGCAGGTGGTAATCCTGCTAATTTCCTTGATGTTGGTGGTACTGCTGATGCAAAAAGAGTTGAGCAAGCATTTAGAATCATTTTAAAGGATGAAAATGTAAAAGCATTATTAGTAAATATATTTGGAGGTATTGTAAGATGTGATAGGGTAGCTCAAGGAATTGTTGATGCTTACAAAAATATAGGTGATATCAATATCCCTTTGATTGTAAGGTTAGAGGGAACAAATGCTGCTGAAGCTAAAAAATTAATTGATGAAAGTGGATTAAAAGTAGAATCAGTTATTTTGTTACAAGAAGCAGCTGATAAGGTTGCTGAGGTGTTGGCTTAGATTATTGTTTAGATATAATAGAAAAGCCGAGCATTTGCTCGGCTTTTCTTTTATTTATTTCTACTATATAATAAATAACTACCTACTATACCAATCAGTACAAGGCATGTTGAAATTATTTCAGCTTGAGTGATTCCTCCTAAAATATCATATTCTGTGTTAATTCTAATTTTTTCAATAAAAAAGCGTTCTACACCATTCATTGCAAGATAAATACAAAACAATATCCCTGGAATATGGATTCGTTTACGAATAGCCCATAAAAAACTAAAGAAAAGTAAACACATCACTACTTCATAAAAAGCAGTAGGCCAAACAGGATTGGCAAGTTCCATACAAAAATTTCCAACACAACCTTCAATAGGAATTCCTGCATTTATTACATTATTCGGGAAAGTATAACTCCACATCCAATCAGGAAAATAAGCCATCCATTCAGGTTTAGGGGCTAAGTTGTCTATTCCCCAATCACCATCCCCTGACATTTGACAACCAATACGCCCAATACCATAAGCAAGCATTAGGGCAGGAGCAGCAGCATCAATTAGGTGTAGCGTATTGATTTTATACTTTTTTGCATACCAGATTACTGATACCGCTCCAGCAATTAATCCTCCATAAAAGGTAAGTCCGCTAAAAGATATTAGTTGCCCAATTGGATCAGCCAAAAATTCCCCCATATTTTCCAAATTATGGAAAATCTTAGCTCCAATAATTCCTGATACAGCAGCTATCATTGTCATATTTCCAACTAATTGAAACGGGTGAACCGTTTTTTCAATTTCTTTTGGTGTAGCTAATTTTGTTTTTTGATTATCACTCCATTTTAAATAAACAGATATAGCCGCTATAAGAATTCCTCCCATAAAGTTTCCTCTTGTTGAAAGGATAAAATCCTGAGGATTTTCTACCAAATCAGCATAATGGAAAATAGCTTCAATAAATTTAAAACCTATAAAAAAACCTGTGATAAGGCTACTTGCTATATCGGTAATACTTAATGGTTTTCCTATAATTTCCTTAACTGTAGTAGCAGTAAGGTGTCCTTCTTTTTCTTTTCGTTTTAATTCTTTAGTGATTACATAGGATGCTGCTAAAAAAGCAATAGCAACCCAAAACCCAAAAGTTTGAATGGGAAGAGGAATATTTATTCCAAATAAATCAAACAGTAAGTGGCTAATAGTAGGGTACATAGTTTATTTTCTTTTTATTTACAGAAGTTCAGCTTTCATTATTCCGTCATCATCAATTTCTAGTAGTTTAACTTGTTGTTTTGTTCTGCAATAATCAGCACCAAAAGGAATTTTAATTTTGATATAATTATCAGTAAAACCTAGTAAAAAACCATCTTTATCTTCTTGTTCAAAAAGGGCAGTATGTTCTGTGTTAAGATACTTTTCATAAAATGCTCTTTGCAATTTATTTGATAAAATTCTTAACTGCTTGCTTCTGTTTGCTCTATCCGATTTTGAAACAATTCCATCCATATCAATGGCTGGTGTATTTTCTCTTTCAGAATAAGTAAATACATGCAAGTAGGAGAGTGGTAAATCTTTAATAAAGTTTAGTGTTTTATTAAATTCTTCTTGAGTTTCTCCTGGAAATCCAATAATAACATCTGCACCAATACAAACATCATTTACCTCACTAACAATTTTTTCAATCTTATTTCTGTATAATTTTGTTTGGTAGCGTCTTTTCATTCTCCCAAGAATTACATCAGAACCTGATTGCATAGGGATGTGAAAGTGAGGCATAAATTTATTAGAACTTTTCACTAAATCTATTACATCATCACTAATTAAATTTGGCTCAATAGATGAAATTCTATAACGCTCAATTCCTTCAACTTTATCTAATTCTTTTACAAGATCAGCAAAGTTTCTATTATCATTCTTATCTTTAAACTCCCCAATATTTACTCCAGTAATTACTATTTCTTTTATTCCTTTATCTGCAATGTCATTTGCATTTGCAATGATGTTTTCTATGCTGTCACATCTGCTTTTCCCTCTAGCTAAAGGAATGGTGCAGTAAGTACAAGGATAATCACATCCATCTTGTATTTTCATAAATGAACGCGTGCGATCAGTAAGAGAATAGGATGAAAAATAATCTAAGTCATTTATTTCACAGCCGTGTACCTTAGTAGTTTCAACTGTATTTAAATCAGTAAGTAGTTTTGGTAAATTGAATTTTTCATTGGCTCCAAGCACCATATCTACTCCTTCAATATCACTTATTTCTTTTGGTTTTAGCTGTGCAAAACAGCCTGTAACTACAATAAATGCTTCAGGGGAAGTCCTTTTTGCTTTTCTTATTATTCTTCTGCACTCTCTATTAGCATTTTCGGTAACAGAACAAGTATTAATCACATATAAATCAGCTTTTTTTTCAAATTCTGTTTTACTAAAACCAATTTCAGCTAACTGTCTACCAATGGTAGAAGTCTCTGAAAAATTGAGTTTACAACCCAATGTATAAAAGGCAACTTTTTTATTAACAAACATAGTGCAAAAGTAGAAAATCAAAAAGGTTTACGCCTTTTGTAACTTAATATTTTTGCGGCCGTTTTATCAAGTAGGCTTACAGTAAAAATTAATACCCAAAACCATGACATTACTTCTACTAAGTTACTTATCAAAAAATAGATTAAGCTTACTAAAAAGTAAGCTAGTACACCTTTTCCTAATCCTTGTAGCTATGCTAATTTCCAGTAGTGCAAGCCCACAAGTAAGTGCTGATTTTACGACACTCTCAGCTAATACTGGATGCGGTTCATTAGTAGTTGAGTTTCAAGATTTATCAACAGGTAGCCCAGATACATGGCTATGGGATTTTGGAAATGGTAATACTTCAACTTTAGAAAATCCCACTACTATTTTTAGTAATCCTGGAATTTATGATATTACTTTAACTGTATCTAATGCTGTATCTAATGATACAGAAGTTTCAATTGGATTAATAAAAGTATATGAAAGGCCGGTTTCAGGGTTAGCGACAATTTCACCTGCAAATGGGTGTATGCCTCTAGTTGTTGATTTTGTAGATATATCTATTACAAATAATACCATTACTAATTGGCAATGGGACTTTGGTGATGGTGGAGCAAGTAATTTTAAAAATCCTAATTATGAATATAATTCTGATGGTGAATTTTCAGTTTCTCTTATTGTAACTGATATTAATGGCTGCCAAAGTTTGTCAACAAAAGTAAATTTTATTGAGGTGTATAAAGTGCCAACAGCTGATTTTATAGCTGACATTATTTTTTCTTGTAATCCGAATGAATTAGTAACCTTTACTAATAATACATTAGGTGCTGCAACTTATGCTTGGGACTTTGGTGATGGAAATACTTCAGTGATAGATAATCCTATACACAATTATACTTTTGGAGTTTATTCTGTTATGCTAATAGCAAAGCAAGGAAGTTGTACTAATACTCTAGTTCTTAATAATCATATTGAAGTAGGAGCAGTACTTAATTCTGATTTTACAGTTGATGTAAATAGTGGTTGTGAGAATTTACTTGTTAATTTTACAGATATTACTGCCAATTCTCCTGATAGTTGGTTATGGGACTTTGGTGACGGTACAACTTCTAACTTGCAGAGCCCTTCCCATATATATTTAAATGAAGGTAGTTATGATGTAACCTTAACAACAAGTATAGGTGGTCAGTGCTTAAATAGTTATACTTCTTTTGGAATTATTGAGGTATTTGCTAATCCTTATATTCAGCTAAATGCCGATACCACTTATGCTTGTACTATTCCTTTTGCTGTACAATTTACTGATGAAACAGAAAATGCTGTTAGTTGGGATTGGGATTTTGGAAATACTATAAACTCAAATTTAGAAAATCCAGCTGTATTATATGCAAATTATGGAAGTTATGATGTAAATCTTACTGTAACAAATATTAAAGGGTGTACTCAAACTAAAGATTTCAGTAGTTTTATTGAAATTGAAAAAATCAGTGTTAATATTAATACTACTAATATAAGTGGCTGCATTCCTTTTGACGCCAATTTAATGGATAGCACTAGTTCAATTCGTCCATTGGTAGATTGGAGTTGGAGTTTTGGAGACGGAAATTTTTCTAATGTTCAAAATCCTGTGAATCAATATGTAACAGCAGGATCATTTGATGTAAATTTACTTGTTGTAAATGATTATGGCTGTGTAGCTGATTCAAATTTTATTAATTTTATTAAGGTTAATAAATCCCCACAAGCTGAGTTTGAAGCAGCACCAATTATTAGTTGTGCAGGACAAAATATTGATTTTTTTGATATTTCTACTTCAACTGCTTCAATTACAAATTGGTTATGGGATTTTGGTGATGGTAGTATTTCAAATTTACAATACCCAATGCACCAATATCAATTAACAGGTACTTATGATGTGACTCTTATTGCTGGGGTTGATAATTGTATTGACACTTTCAGTATTTCAAATTATATTGAGATTATTGAACCAACTGCTATATTTACTGAAAAGTATAATTGTGATAATCCCTTAACTGTTAAATTTGAAAACTTTTCTATTGGTGCTGATAATATATTTTGGGATTTCGGTGATGGTACTTTTTCAAATCAAATCAGCCCAGTCCACACTTACCAAGTTAAAGGGAATTATGATGTTACTTTAACTGTTGAAAATATTATTACAGGTTGTACACATGAATTTATAAAATCAGTTAAATTGACTATTCCAAAAGCTGATTTTGACTATCTCGTTAATCCAACAAATTTTCTTAAAGACTCAGTAGGCTGTATTCCACATGATGTTTATTTAACAAATCTTTCTCAAGATTGGTTATGGTATAAGGTAATCTGGTCAGATGGTTATGTTGGTTATAGTAGAATTGATCATGTTTTTACAAATCCAGGAGTATTTGATGTAACAATGATTGTTACTGATATACATGGTTGTAAAGACACTATGACACGTACTAACATGTATCGTATTGCTGATGTAACTGCTGACTTTGAAATTACAAATGTATTAGGTTGTGACTCTATGTTGGTTGATTTTGAAGATCTCTCTATTCCAGCATCTACAGTGGTTTGGGATTTTGGTGATGCTAGTGCTAATAGTTCTTTAAACTTCCCTCAACACATCTATTATGCTGAAGGTTTTTATGATGTAACACTTTATGCCGAATCAACTGATGGTTGTAAGGATACATTAGAACGCATAGAATATATTCAATTTCAATACCCAGTGGCTGATTTCAGCTCAAATATTCAAGGAATTTGCCCTGATGATGTAGTACAGTTTAATAATTTTTCTGAAGGAATAGGAATAAGTAGTCTTTGGAATTTTGGAGATGGAACACAAAGCGTACAGGAAAACCCTTTGCATTCATTTGCATTAAATGGTATGTATGACATTTCTATATTAATTACAGATTCATTTGGTTGTTCTAATAATATGATTTTACCTCAACATATTGAAGTATTAGAGCCAACTGCAGATTTTATTACTACTGGTGTAAGTTCCAATTGCCCTCCATTAATTTCTAACTTTACTAATCTTTCAACTGCTGATGTTATAGATTGGGAGTGGATATTTAGTGATGGGGGAAACTCCTTAATTGCTAATCCGTCTCATTTGTTTACTACTTCAGGAAACTTTGATGTTTCATTAGTTGTAACTAATCAATATGGCTGTAAAGATACTTTAGTACAAAATGGATTAATTGATATTGCAGGGCCTATGGGTAGTTTTAGTATTTCAGATACTTTAGTTTGTAAAAATGAGAGTATTCAGTTTGTTCCTTTAGTGAGTAATACTGATTTTTATTTATGGGATTTTGGAAATGGAATTTTATCTACAGATAGTTTTCCTACTCTAGTTTACATGGTTGATGGGGTATTTCTTCCAAGCTTAATTGTTGAAAACTCTTCAGGATGTCAGTTTACTATTAATAATTCAGATACTATTAGGGTTAAATCAGTTAGTATTGATGCTGGTTTAGATATTGAAATCTGTAAAGGAGAACAAGTTCAGTTAGATGCATTAGGAGATGCTACACAATTCTCTTGGACTCCAGCACTTGCTTTGAGTAATCCTAACATTAGTAATCCTATTGCAAATCCGATAACTGATATTATGTATCATATTCATCATTCTGATGGAATGTGTGATGCAATTGATTCATTACTTGTATTAGTTCATAATGAAGTACCATCACCAACTTTCACTACTATAAACCATTGTGATGGGGATACAATTCAGTTTAGTACAAACTCAGGATTAGCAACACCTAACATTGCTTGGGAGTGGAGTTTTGGGTCAAGTGCTCAAAACCCATCACAACAGCTTACTTTAGGAACAAACTTAATAGAGTTAATTGCAGTAAATTTAGATAATAATTGTAGTGATACACTTATACAGCAAGTTGAAATATATCCTTTGCCTACTGCTAATTTTGCTAGCACAGAAGTTTGTTTAGGAGAGTTAACTAATTTTTCAAATATCTCAGGAGGAAATGTAATAAATTGGGAATACAATATGGATGATGGAATTGGAAATTCATCTTTAGAAAATCCTGATTATATCTATCTAAATGCAGGAACATTTTACCCTAGCTTAATAGTAACTTCTGATTTTGGTTGTACTGATAAATATACTTCAAAAGTAGAAGTAAACGAGTTGCCTATTGCTGATTTTTCAGTTGAAAATAGCTGTGTAGGAGAAGAAAATGTATTTACTGACGCATCAACAATTTCAAATGGAATGATTAGTAGTTGGGAATATGTTTTTGGAGATGGAACTGCAAATGGTACATCTTCAACTGAACAACACGAATATGCATTTCCAGGAACTTATAATGTAACTTTAAATATTATTTCAGATAAACGCTGTGAAAGCAATATCATTAAAGAAACTAAGGTTTATGATGCTCCTATAGCAGACTTTTCATCTGAGCAGTACTGTTTAGGAACACCTACTTACTTTACTGATTTTTCTACCTTAAATACTGGAAATATTGTTAAATGGGAATGGGATTTTGGTGATAATACAGGAGTCGCAAATTTTGAACATCCAACTTATATGTTTAATAATCCAGGAAATTATAAAGTAAACCTTTTTGCTACAACTGATTTTGGTTGTACTTCAAGATTAGAAAAAAATATTACTATTTTTTCCTTACCAATTGCTAATTTTACTACTAATGCAACCGCTTGTTTAGGTGATGAAATTATCTTTTCTGATTTATCAATTAGTGCAACTACAGCTCTTCAATCTTGGGAGTGGAATTTAGGGGATGGTACTATTATGGATATTCAAAACCCATCTCATCAATATGATTATGCACAAACTTTTGATGTTAGTTTATCAGTAGTTTCTGTTGATGGCTGTAAGCATGATACTACTATTTTAAATGCAGTTGAAGTATTTAGTAATCCTGTTGCTGATTTTAGTGCAAGTACTCTTTCTGCAACTGAGCTTTCTTCTGAAATAGAATTTTATAATAGTTCATCAGGAGCAACTTTTTACACATGGAATTTTGATAATGGCACTATTTCAAATGATGAAAATCCAATTTTTGATTTTGAAGATGTAGGAAGTTATGATCTAAGTCTTCAAGTAGTTTCAGAAAATGGTTGTGTAGATGAAATGATAAAAAATATAAATATTTACCCTGAGTATGCATTATATGCTCCTAATGCTTTTACTCCTAATGGTGATGGAAATAATGATGTTTTTCTTGCAGAAGGGAATGGTGTCATAAGTTTTGAAATGCAAGTGTTTGACAGGTGGGGAGGTTTAGTTTTTGAATCTTCTGATATTGAGTATGGTTGGGATGGTATGGATACAAGTTCAAATAAAGCAAGTACAGGTACATATATGTATCATATTGCACTTTACGATTACAATGGAAAACTTTGGATTTATAATGGTGAACTAAACCTAATGAGGTAATTTTAAATACTTAAATTAGCCGACTTAAAACTAAATTATGAAGTGGAAAGTCGGCTTTTTTATTATTATTCTATTTTCTGCCTGTAGTCAGCAGTATAATAATGATGAATTTACTATATTTAAATATAATGAGTCAGCAACAATAGCTACTCTAGATCCTACTTTTGCTAAGGACCAAGCTACAATTTGGGCAACTAATCAACTATTTAACGGTTTAGTGCAGTTAGATAGTAAGTTGAATGTTAAGCCTTCTATTGCTAAAAGTTGGCAAATCTCTGATGATGCTTTAGCGTATACTTTTTTTCTGAGAAATGATGTAGTTTTTCATGATGATGAATTATTTGAAAACGGAAAAGGAAGAAAGGTAATTGCACAAGATTTTGAATACTCATTCAACCGATTATTAAATAAAAATTTAGCAGCTCCTGGAGCTTGGGTTTTGTCAAATGTGAAAAGCTTTAAGGCTATAAACGATTCAGTTTTTAGCATAAAACTAATAACTCCTTTTCCTGCATTTTTATCTTTGTTGAGCATGCAATACTGTTCTGTTGTTCCAAAGGAAATTGTAGAAAAAAGAGATTTTAACAGAGAGCCAATTGGTACAGGTCCTTTTCAATTTCAATTATGGGAAGATGGTGTAAAACTAGTGCTTAGAAAAAATGCTAACTATTTTGAGAATGAGGAAGGGGAACAGTTACCTTATTTGGATGCAGTAGCCATTACTTTTATAAAGGATAAACAATCTGCTTTTTTACAATTTATACAAGGGAAGTTGGATTTTATCTCAGGAATTGATGCGAGTTATAAAGATGAAATTTTAACCAATACTGGAGAGTTACAAGAAAAATACAAAGCAATAGTAGCTTTACAATCACAGCCTTATTTGAATACAGAATACCTTGGGTTTTTAATGGATAACCCTTTGCCATTGGAAGTCAGACAAGCTATCAATTATGGTTTTGATAGAGTTAAGATGCTTAAATATCTCAGAAATAATATCGGCACACCAGCAGTAAATGGATTTGTTCCTAAGGGACTTCCTTCTTTTTCTGAAGAGCTAATGGGCTATAACTATAATCTTGAGAAAGCAATAGAGCTTATTGCTATTAGCGATTTTGATATTCAGCAAGAAATTATTCTTTCTACTACTTCTTCATATTTAGATTTGTGCGAGTATATTCAAAATCAATTGCAAGAAATTGGCTTGAATGTAAGGGTAGAAGTAAATCCTCCTTCAACTCATAGGCAGTTGGTGGCAACTTCAAAACTCAACTTTTTTAGAGGAAGCTGGATTGCCGATTATCCTGATGCAGAGAATTACCTATCTCTTTTTTACAGTAAGAATTTTTGCCCAAACGGACCCAACTACACGCATTTTAAGAATAAGGAATTTGATGCTTTATATGAAAATGCACTTTCAGAAATTAATGTTGAAACTAGACAGGCCTATTATCAAAAAATGGACAAACTGATTATTGAAAGTGCTGTTGTGGTGCCTTTGTACTATGATAGAGTATTGCGTTTTACGAATAAAAGCATTACGGGATTTGAAAGTAATGCTATGAATTTACTTGATTTAAAAAGAGTGAGGAAGTAAACTCTAGATATTAATACAATTACTATTTTTGCTGAAATTCAATTTACACCATGAACATATCATACAACTGGCTTAAAAATTATTTAGATCTTAATCTTCCTGCTCAGGAAATCTCTCAACTATTAACCGATACAGGATTAGAGGTAGAGGGAATAACAGAAGTGGAAAGCGTAAAAGGAGGTTTGAAAGGTGTTGTAATTGGAGAGGTAATGTCAAAAGTTCAACATCCTAATGCTGACAGATTATCAGTTACAACTGTTAATGTTGGAGAAGGTGAGACAATACAAATTGTTTGTGGAGCGCCTAATGTTGCAGTTGGTCAAAAAGTGCCAGTAGCTACTGTAGGTACTCTACTTTATGATGGTGATGAATCTTTCAAAATAAAGAAAGGAAAGATAAGAGGAGAAGCATCTTTGGGTATGATTTGTGCAGAAGATGAATTAGGACTTGGAAAAGGACATGATGGAATTATGGTTTTGGAAGAAAATGCTATTGTTGGTACTCCAGCAGTTGAGTATTTTAAGTTAGAATCTGATATAGTATTTGAGATTGGCTTAACACCAAATCGTTCGGATGCTATGGGACACATTGGTGTGGCTCGTGATTTAATGACTGTTTTAAATCATAAAGGAAATAAGTTGCAAATGTGTAAGCCTTCAACTAAGGATTTTAAGGTTGATAATACGAATGGAACTATTGCTGTTGAAGTGGCAGATGCTGATTTATGCCCTAGATATTCTGGAGTAAGCATTAGCGGAATTAAGGTTGATAATTCTCCTGAGTGGTTACAAAACAAGCTAAAAGCAATTGGGATAACGCCAACTAATAATGTGGTGGATATTACCAATTATGTATTGCATGAAATAGGACAACCTTTACATCCTTTTGATGCTGATAAAATTGAAGGAAATAAGGTAGTGGTAGCTACCGTAAATGATAAAACAAAGTTCACTACTTTGGACGAGCAAGAAAGAGAACTTTCTGCTGCTGATTTAATGATTTCAGATGCTAAAAAACCAATGTGTATTGCAGGTGTTTTTGGAGGTTTGGAATCAGGAGTATCTGAAAAAACAACTAGCATATTTTTAGAATCGGCTTATTTTAACCCAGTAAGTGTGCGTAAAACAGCAAAACGACACAATTTAAGCACTGATGCTTCTTTTCGTTTTGAAAGAGGGTGTGACCCAAATAGTACAGTTTATGCTTTGAAAAGAGCAGCTTTATTAATTCAAGAAATTTGTGGAGGAACAATTTCTTCAGAAGTAATTGATATTTATCCAAATAAAATTGAGCACTTTTCGGTAGAATTGACTTATGCTAAGATGGATAATTTAATAGGAGAAAAAATAGATAGGGAAGTGGTGAAAGCTATCCTTATAGATTTAGAGATTGAGATTTCAAAAGAAAACCCTGATGGATTTAGTTTGTTAGTGCCTCCTTTCCGTGCTGATGTGCAGAGAGAGGTGGATGTGATTGAGGAGATATTAAGAATTTACGGATTCAATACAGTTGCTATTCCAGCAAAATTAAATACTACAATTTCACATGCTGATGGCGTAAATCCTGAAGATGTTAGAAATATAATTTCTGATTTACTATCTAGTACAGGTTTTAATGAAGCCATGAATAATTCCTTGACTAAAGGAAAATATACTGCTTTAATTCCTGAATTGGATATGGAACAAAATGTAGAAATACTAAATCCTTTGTCGCAGGATTTGAATGTAATGCGTCAGTCGCTTTTGTTTAGTGGTTTGGAAAATATTGCTTACAATCAGAATAGAAGAAATGCTGATATTAAGTTTTATGAATTTGGAAAAACCTATCATAAAACAGAAGAAGGAAATGAAGAAGATCAGCATTTACAAATTTTAGTTAGTGGTAGAAAAGTTTCTGAAAATTGGGATACAAATGCTGGTATTGCCGATTTCTACTTTATAAAAGAAAAAGTAGAGCATATCCTAAGTAGGTTAGGGGTGAAGAAAATAAAATCAGAAGCAATTAATACACATGGTTTTTCTGATGGACTTATGTATAAGTTCAAAAAGAAAAGAATGGTTTGTTTTGGAAAATTAAACACTAAGTTATGCAAATCATTTGGCGTAAAATCAACTGTTTATGCTGCTGATTTTAACTGGGACTTAATCTTAGAACTAGCTAGATATGCTAAAATAAAATACCAAGAAGTTTCTAAGTTTCCATCTGTAAGAAGGGATTTATCATTATTAATTGACAAATCAGTTTCCTTTGCTGAACTAAAGAAAATTGCTACTGCAACTGACAATAAAATACTGAAATCAGTAAATTTATTTGATGTGTATGAGGGTGATAAATTACCTAATGGTAAAAAATCTTATGCATTATCCTTTATTATGGCAGATGAAACAAAAACTTTAACCGATAAATATGTGGATAAGGTAATGGATAAACTAATGAAATCTTTTACTGATAAAGCAGGAGCAGAGATTAGGTAATTACTGTTGTTCAGCAAAATCTTTAAACTGATCAGACCATTTCTGTCCTTGTTTTTTGAACATATTGGGGAAAAGATGCATCATAACTTTGGCAGGCCAAAAATTAACTTGAAAATAATCTATCTCTGCAGTCCAAAGGGTAGTGTTTTCATCAATAGCTGTAAACTTGGAATGCATGGTATTGTGCATGTGTTTGTGCTCTATCAATACTTTGTGTTCATGGGGTAAATTAGTCAACTGAATAGTTTCGGTTAGCTCCATAATATCTTTATTGAAATCTAATTTTATAAGAGAAATTGCTCCAACTTCTCCGTCATTACCGCTTAATAATTCCTTGCTGATAAAACCATCTTGCCAATGTTTGTAGTTGTTTTTATCTTTCCATAGAGCAACTGTCTTTGCTAAGGGTTGATTGATGCGAATACTTGCAGTAAATTTCATAGGTTTATGTTTTGAACTTCCTAAATAAGATAAAAATAGGAGGGTTACAATTAGGATTGAGAGTAGGAGTTTTTTTATCATTTCACAAAACTAAGCAAAATTATTTTAACATTTATCGGCACACTTTGCACCATCAATGGCTGCACTTATAATTCCTCCTGCATATCCTGCACCTTCTCCACATGGGTACAGCCCTTTTATTTGTGGGTGTTCTAGTGTTTTTCTATCTCTAGGAATACGAACAGGAGAGGAGGTTCTGCTTTCAGGAGCGTGTACTACTGCTTCATTGGTAAAGTAGCCTTTCATATGTTCTCCCATTTGCCTGAGTCCTTCTTGTATGTTTTCTCCAACAAAATCAGGTAATATAGTATTAATTACTGCTGAAGTTGTGCCAGGAATATAAGAGGTTTTTGGGATGTCAGTCGATAAAATATTATTGGTATAATCCACTAACCTTTGTGCAGGTACTTTTTGAGTTTCACCCCCTAGTTTCCAAGCATTTTGTTCTATTTCCTTTTGGAATTGCATTCCTGCTAAAGGTCCGTATTTTTCATATTTAGCAAAATCCTCTAGTTTCAGTTCCATTACTATCCCAGAATTGGATGTTGGGTAATCCCTCTTGGAAGGCGACCAACCATTGGTTACTACTTCTCCTGGACTTGTGGCACAAGGAGCTATAATTCCCCCAGGACACATGCAAAAAGAATAAATTCCTCTACCTTTCACCTGCTTAACAATAGAATAGGGTGCAGGAGGTAAAAATTCTCCTCTTGCTTCACATTTGTATTGTATTTGGTCAATCAACTCTTGAGTATGCTCCACTCTTACACCAAGTGCAAAAGCTTTTGCCTCAATAGCGATTTCTTTTTTATGTAGTAATTCAAATATATCACGAGCTGAATGTCCTGTAGCTAAGATGATTTTACTGGCTTCAATACGATTCCCGTTTTGTAATTCTACTCCTTTTACTGCATTATTTTTGATAAGGATATCGGTTACTCTGCTATCAAAAATTACCTCACCACCATACTGAACAATCGTTTCACGAATGGCTTGTATAATTTTGGGTAATTTATTTGTACCTATATGAGGATGAGCATTTACCCTAATTTCAGGAGTAGCACCATGTTGTACTAATATATCTAGAATTTTATTTACATCTCCTCTTTTTTTGGAGCGAGTATATAATTTTCCATCTGAATAAGTTCCCGCACCACCTTCTCCAAAACAATAATTGGAATCCTCATTTACTATATGATTTTTAGTGAGATTAGCTAAATCTCTTCTTCTAGCTCTAACATCCTTTCCTCTTTCTAAAATAATAGGTTTTAGACCCTTTTCTATTAGCTTTAATGCGGCAAAAAGTCCTGCTGGTCCTGCACCAATAATAATGACTTCATCTTTAGCAGTTACATCCTTGTATTCAGGAATATCCTCTTCTTTTTTAATAAATTTCTCTTTAATGTAAACATCAATCCTAAGGTTAATTTTAGTTACTCTTTGCCTTGCGTCAATTGATCGTTTTAAAATCTCAATATGCTGGATGTCTTTTTCAGAAATATTTAATTCTTGGGCTATTGTACTTTTAAGTAGGTTTTTTGTTGCTGCTACTTCAGGAAGTACTTGTAGTTGTAGGGTATTTATCACGGCTCAAAAATACAGATTGCTATTGAATAAAAAGGTATTTATAAATAGTTATATTTGCTTTATGATTAAGCGTTATCTATTTCTTTTTATCTCTTTATATTCAATAAAAATGCTGGCTCAAGACAAAGTGCTCATTGCTCCTTTTACGATTGTTAATGGAGATACTTTTTTTATAGCTGATATTCCTGAGGTAGAAGTATTAGCATTTAAAGATAAAAACGAGCGTACAAAATATTATATGCTTAAAAGGCGAGTGCTTAAAGTATATCCTTATGCTTTGTCAGCAAAAGAAAAATTGATGAGTATACAGAACGGACTAGACTCCATTCCTAAAAGAAGACATAAGAAACGATACACAAATGAAGTAGCGAAATGGGTAAAGGAAGAGTATGCTGATAGATTGAAAAACTTAACAATGACTGAGGGAAAGATATTAGTAAAACTAATTTATCGTGAAACAAATACAACCTCTTATGAAATTCTAAAGTCGTACAGGGGAAGGTTTAATGCTTTTTTTTGGCAAACCATGGCAAAGTTTTGGGATAACAACTTAAAAACAGAATACAATCCTGTAAATATTAGAGAGGATATGCTAATTGAGCATATCATAATACAAGCAAAACTAGAAGGAAAATTGGAATAAAAAAAACGGGCGTTAAGCCCGTTTTATTATTTTAATAAAAATGATATTATTTTGTAAATCGCTTTACAATTCTATCATCTTCAAACAGTATCGCAATAGAATAAATTCCGCTTTCAAGCTGCTCTACATTAATTGTATTAGTAGGATTGTTTTCTGAAATAACAATTCTACCTAAAGCATCATAGATTTCTATTTTATCTATCTTTTTATTAGAGCTAATATTAAGGGCGTTCTTTACAGGATTAGGATATAATTTTAAATTTTTAAGCTCAGTACTTTCTATTGAAGTTGCATTGCAATTAGATTGACAACCTGCAAGTGAGGTGTATAAGCCAGAGCCTGTTCCTGGATCAACACATCCTAAGGTTGCATCACAATCCCATGTTGGCGTAACAGGGCAGGCATTTTGGCAGTCCTGCAATGACCAATAATTACCACTCTCATCTCCTGGGTCTTGACAATTTCCTGGCGATACACAATCCCATGTAGGTTGTGGTGTGCAATCTGCCATGCAATCATTGTATGTTATATAGTTTCCGCTACCATCACCAGGGTCATAGCAATTGCCCGGCCAATTACATTCAAAGGAAACTGGTGGGGTACAAGATGTTTGGCAAGCAGTAAGAGAAATATAAGTTCCATTTCCAGTTCCAGGATCAACACATGCATAATTTATACATTCATAAGTAATTGCCTGTTGAGTTCCTACATTTTCTAAATAGTAGTTTTTATCATCATCCGTACCTACGATAAGATCATTATCTCCATCTCCATCTAAATCCTTAAAATTAAGAATTCCTCCTCCTTGCCAATTTGAAAAAGATAATCCAAATGGATTTATAGTAGGTGGAGGAGTAAATTGAGGAGTTGTTGCTGTACCTGTATTTTCTACATACCCGAAATCAGTTGAGTTATAAGCTTCTTCAGTAAACATAATATCTAAATCTCCATCATTATCAATATCTTCAAGAGATAAATAAGAAAAAACTCCAGATGGGATCCCAAAAACATTTAATTGAGGTGTAGTGTAATTTGGTGCTGAGGCGGTACCTATATTTTCAATAAATAAGAAATTCATATTATAACTAGACATATCATAAGAAAATCCTAGAATATCTATATCCCCATCTCCATCAATATCTCCAAAAGTTGTAAACAGCATAGAAGCACTTGAAGTTAATCCAAATTGATTTGCAGTAGGAGTAGTAAATTGAGGAGTGCTTGCTGTTCCAATATTTTCATAATATATAAAATCTGAAATCAATGAATAAGTACTATAGTCAAAGTTTACAACATTTGATAGAATATCAAAATCACCATCATTGTCCATATCAATAAATTTATGAAACTGATGAATAGCACTTAGATTAGTTGGGTTATAATCTACAAGGCCAAAAGGATTGATAATTGGGTTTGCAAAATTTGGATTAGTAGCACTACCTATATTTTCTTGAAAATGAAAACCAAGGCTATATCCGCCACCACCATAATAACTATAGTTATAGGTGTATTCCCCTGAAAGATAATCAAGATCTCCATCATTATCAATATCTGCAAACTCTGGAGAATTAACTTCATTATCATTTCCATCTTGTAAATTAAATGGATCTTGAATTGG
>Ga0066605_10000692_pt1 | contig 22252 bp, 16 predicted proteins | sample SaaInlLV_DNA_10m_FD_60385 | JGI IMG/M metagenome (GOLD analysis project Ga0066605, IMG submission 60385) | Marine microbial communities from expanding oxygen minimum zones in the Saanich Inlet - SI075_LV_DNA_10m | ecosystem: Environmental > Aquatic > Marine > Unclassified | place: British... | reverse complement strand
AACCGGGTCGCTTGGAGCATGGGCCAGATGAGAAATACGGACGTGTTGGTTTATCTGTTGGTTTCATGGGAATGTTTTTACTGATTGAATGTTGTTTGAGTGCCTGATTTTACCCCTGTTTGACCGCTTTCTTTTTGGCTGCCTTCTTGACTGGGCGCGGGGCGAATTCGAAGCCGATTTTACCAATTTCAAAATCGAGGGTGAGGTGAGCCTTAAAGGGGCGTTTGGTGCGCTTCGAGATGAAGCCGTCGAGGAGATCGGTCTTACCTTCGGTAAACAGTTGTTCGACTGCTTCGGGGGCGAGCTCTTTCTGGAGGATGACCTTGCCGAGACGGAAGCCGTCGGGGGAATCCTTTGGCTTGAACTCGGGAACATGATAAGCCTTGTCTGTTGCGTAGAATTTCGCTTCGAGTCCGTTTTGCAGCGTGACTGTTTTAAGCAACTGATCATCGGTCAATTCATCGGCTGAGTCGAGGTCGTCATCGAACACGAAGTTGGTCTTCCATTTGCCGATCTTGCCTGTCTTGGTGACGTTTTGCACCAGCTCTAGAGCGGCATTGAATGGTTTATTAAAGCGCGAGACGAAGCCTTCCATTTCGGCGAGCTTCTTAGTCGTGAAGAGCTCGGCAGCTTCCTCCTCGCTGAGCTTGCGACCAGCGATGTGTTTTGAGATGCGGAAGTCGCATGCTTCTTCGCGGCACTCGTAGGTGGCGTCGGTTTGTTTGAGACGTGCAGTGCCACAGGCTGGGCAAGCGCATTCCAAATCAGGGAAGGTGCGGCTGACTAGCATCTCCATGTGGGCGCGGGCTTTGCTGACCACGTCTTCTGTGAAGGTGGCGATCTCTTGCATGAATTCGTCGCGCTTAATCTCGCCGCGCTCCATTTTGTTGAGCTTCGCTTCCCAGTCGCCGGTCATAGAGGGCGAGGCGAGCTGCTCGATATGCATCTCTTCGCAAAGTTCGATCAGGCGCAGCCCTTTGCCGCTGACGTTGAGTTCACGGCCATCGCGGGCGATGTATTTCTGGCGGAGCAAGCCCTCGATTGTAGCGGCGCGTGTGGCGGGTGTGCCGAGGCCACGTTCGGACATCGCTTCACGCAGTTCGTCGTCGTCAATAATGAGTTTACCTGCACCTTCCATCGCTGCGAGGAGGGTAGATTCGGAGTAGCGGGCCGGCGGCTTGGTTTCTTTGTCCAACACGTCGATCGCTTCGGTCTGCGCGTCTTCGCCTTGAGCGACGGCGACGAGCTCGTCCTTCTCTGCAGCAACGCCTGCCACGCGGCCATAGACGGCGAGGTAACCTGGCTTGACCAGTGTTTTACCATTAGTCAGGAAAGTGTCTTTTTCGTCGCCGTGGTTGATCGTGGTTAGGCGCTTGGTGACTTCGAATTCAGCATGTGGGAAGAACACTGCGATGAAGCGTTTGAGGACCATGTCATAGAGCTTGGATTCCTGCTCGTTTAGCTTAACGACGCGGCCAGTTGGAATAATCGCAAAGTGATCCGAGACCTTGGCGTTGTTAAACACGCGCTTAGAGAATTGCACACGATCGTTCTCGACCGCATCGATTGCCCATTTAGCAGCAGGGTGTCCGGATTTGGCGAGTTCGCTAAAGGTCTCGAAAACCTTGCTCATGTAGTCTTCCGGTAAGTAGCGAGAGTCAGTTCTTGGATAAGTGAGCATCTTGTGGCGCTCGTACAGTGCTTGTGCCAACCCGAGTGTATTTTTGGCGGTGAAGGGAGCTTCACGCTGCAGGGTGGTGAGGTCGTAGAGCTGCGGTGCGATCTGTTTAGTCGGCTTAGTCTCTTCGGTGACTGTGCCAGCTTTGCCTTGGCAGCGCTGGTGAATCTTTTCGGCGGTAGCTATATCCCAAACACGCTCGGCGCGTCCATGTGGCTGCTGTTTGTTCTTCTTAAAGTCGAGGTCGATCCATTTGCCTGGGTACTCGCCATTTGCGACGCCAAACTCGGCGTGAATCTCCCAGTAATCTTCTGGGTTGAATGCGGCGATTTCGCGCTCGCGTTTGGCGAGGATGGCGAGGGTCGGGGTCTGTACACGGCCTGCAGCTGTGATGTTGAATCCGCCGTGACGTGAGCGGAAGCAAGTAAAGGCACGAGTGGAGTTGAGGCCGACGAGCCAGTCAGACTCGGAGCGGCATTTCGCGGCGTCGGCGAGGTTCGACATTTGCTCGCCTTCTCGAAGGTTGTCCCAAGCTTCGAGGATTGCACCAGTGGTCATCGATTGCATCCAGAGGCGCTTGATGGGCTTCTGGATTTTGCCGATGTCCATGATGTACTGGAAGATTAGCTCACCTTCGCGGCCGGCGTCACATGCGTTGATGATGAGGTCGAATTCCTTCTTTTTTGCTAAGCTGAGCACGTGCTTGAGGCGGTTGTGCGTTTGCTCAATAGGTTGGAGCTCGAATTTCCTAGGGATCGCTGGCAGCACCTTAAAGTTCCAAGGGAGGTTTTTACCGTTGGGTCCAGTGGGCATCTTCAGTTCGACCAGGTGACCGACCGCCGAGGTGATGGCGGCATTTTCATTCTCGAAATATTGTGCATCGCGGGATTTGCCCTTTTTCTCAAATTTGCCTAGGTGTTTAGCCAAGGCTTTGGAGAGGTCGGTGGCGACGGAAGGTTTTTCGGCAATAATTAAATATTTCATGTGTTCGAATCGGTCGGTCTGTAAAGTGCTGAGCCTCCGTGGTTAATGGAGGCTCTTTGAAGATAGACACTATAATTGTGTTACTGGGGCGGGGTGTTTAAAGTGTTAAGCAGCCGCGCAAAATCGATTCGACACGGGTGAATTCCGTGGCTTGTAACTAAGAGATTGCTGGTGCGGAGGCTCATTGAATAAAAAGTATGAGTTTTATCGTGTGTAGAGAAAAATGGAGTTTGGCGATCTCAATCTATTATGTATTGCTTTAAATTAGGCAAATGAGAGTCGCTGAGTTTTCGGTAAAACAGGCGAACAAATCTGGCGTCAACCCTGTTTCTCACTTTTGCCCTATCTGCCTCAGTACAAAACTCACTACCTGCACTCCTTTTTATGCTCCGTAAATTCCGCGAAGATCTAGCGCGCAAGGCCAATGACTTTGCCCAATTCACTGCGGATGTGATCTATGATCGTCAGCATGGCCGTGCGGCTGAGCTGTTTGGCTCCTTCCTATATATACTATCGTTTCTGTTCAGTTTTATCGTGCAACTGCGCTGGTATCTTTATGAGCACCGTATTCTCCGCAATAAACCACTGGGCTGCCTAGTTGTGGTGGTGGGAAATTTGACGGTCGGTGGCACGGGCAAGACGCCGGTGGTGGAGAAATTTGCCCGCACGTTGACGGAGCGTGGCCGTAAGGTCGCAATTCTCAGCCGTGGATATAAGAGTAAGAAAGAACCACTAACTAAAAAAATATGGCGTAAGCTGACTCACGGCGAGGAGGCCCCACCAAAAGTAGTCAGTGATGGTAGGACTGTGCTACTTGACTCGGAAGTTGCTGGTGATGAGCCATATATGCTTGCCTGTAACTTGCCGGGAGTGGTTGTGCTGTGTGATAAGAACCGCGTGAAGGCCGGTTCGTTTGCGATTCGACGCTTTGGTTGTGACACACTAATTCTCGACGATGGATTCCAGTACTTGCCACTCAAGGGCCGCTTGAATTTACTGCTGGTTGATAAGACCAATCCATTTGGGAATCAACACCTGTTGCCGCGCGGAATTTTGCGCGAACCGATCAAGCATCTTTCCCGAGCAAGCTACATTTTTCTGACCAAGTCCGACGGCAGCCAAGACGATGCCTTGCTCGAATTGATCCGCGAGCACAACCCGAAGGCGGAAATCATCGAATGCTCACATCAGCCGCAATATTTACAGGCCATCGATGGCGGCGCGCGCTTGCCGCTTGATACCTTGAAGGCGGCGCATATCGCTGCATTCAGCGGAATCGCCTCTCCGGAGAGCTTTGAGAATATGCTGCGCGGCTACGGAGCCGAGATTCGCTATAATCACCGTTTCCTTGACCATCACCGCTTTTCGCGTGCGGAAATTCAGCATGTTTACGACCAGGCGGCTGAGGCCGAGCTCGATATGATTGTAACTACAGAAAAAGATGCCGTGCGCTTGTTTGATGATATTAAGCCTACCATTCCGATTTATTTCCTTCGTCTCGAAATCGACATTCTCTCCGGGGAGGAGGACTTCGAGGAGGCGGCCGCTCGTATTTGCCTACCTCGCAATACACCGACTCAGATGACGCGTTCTTCATTCATTTCGGGGAATAGTTAATTGCGTAGTGAATGGTGCTTGAATGCCAGTCATCTTTTCGTCACTTATCTTTGGTTTTCTCTGACTTATACTAACTAATATTATTAAAATGGCTTCCACACCAGCCGACACAGTTTCTAAAATCGACAGCAAAAAACTTCATGACCTTGAGGTTAAAGACGCGCAATTTATCTTCCAATCGGTCTGGGCGGTGCTGGTCGACGAATTTGGTGAGGAGAATTTGCGTTTTCCCAAAGAGATTTTTTGGCTCAACGGTGCGCCCGGCGCAGGTAAAGGCACTAATACTGACTTTATTATGAAGTTTCGCGATTTGACCGCACCGCCAGTGGTTGTCAGTTCGCTATTGGAAAGTCCTGAAGCGAAGCAGATGATGGATGCTGGCATGCTTGTGGGTGACCGCGAAGTGGTCGAAATAATTTTACGTAAGCTGCTGGAGCCGATTTTTCAGACTGGTGCTGTGGTGGACGGCTTTCCTCGCACCAAAGTGCAAGTGGAGTGTGTCAAGTTGCTGTTTAATAAGCTAGTTGGCTTACGTAATAAGTATGCCGATACACTGTTTGCTCAGTATCTAAAGAAGCCACACTTCCATATTGTGGTGCTCTTCGTCGATGAGAAGGAGAGCGTTCGACGCCAACTCTACCGCGGTGAGCAGTCACGCATCCATAACGAAGAAGTACGCGAGTCTGGTGATGGTGAACTCGTGGAAATGCGGACAACGGACCTCGATCCAGTTGCCGCGCTCAATCGTTACCGTACTTTTAAAGAAAAAACTTACGGCGCACTTAAAGATCTGCGAGCGATCTTTTTCTATCACTTCATCAATGCACATGGTACGCTCGATGAAGTGCGTGCGCGCATTGATAAAGAGCTGTGCTATCAAGGCTCTCTTGAACTCGACGAAGCCACTTACGACCGCCTTTCTTCCATTCCGATTGCCAGCACGATATCGGCACATGCTCGTCAGGACTTGGTCGATCGCCTTGATAGCTACGAGCAACGTCAAAACGAGTTGTTTTCTAAAGTCGTGAATACGATTAATCGTGTTTTTATGCCGATCATTCAGCGCCACGCAATTTCCGGTATGGCTGTCGTGAATACCGAAGATACAACCTTTGGCGATGCGGATGCGCTGACTATGCTCATCGATATTTTCTCTGAGCGTGGTTATCATGCCATTATTGATATTCATCGCGATGAAGTGCCTGATTCGATTGATCCCAAAACTTTCAAAATCAAGACTCGCATCAAGTTGGTATACCGAGTGCGCGTGCAGTTCAAGGGCTCCGAGATCCGTCGGGGACGCTGATATTCGTTGTGTTGCCGACAGTGACTGTGCTGGTACGGATGTCCGTGTAAAGTGCTTCGCTCCACCGCTTAACAGAGCACGGCTCACGAGTGGGCTGCGGTTCTGGAGTGAGGAGGGGCAGTGAGTGGATGCGGCTTTATGTCCTGAATCAAAAAAGTTGCGTGACCTTGATCGTGAGATCGGTAGGGGGAGCGGTGCTCTGAGTCATCGACATATTAAGGTTTCGATGCTTTTATTATGCTGCATTGATCGTAGTGCAAATGATGAAATGGATAGCGACGGCGTGGTCGCATTGCTGCGAGATCTGACTGCTTGATTGATTTGTGTAGTATGAAGCAGTTTCTTTAGTTCCTGCTAGGGAAGTGCAGTCACCTAGTGGTGCGCATATGCTTACGTTGATAAATCAAGTGCTGGCCATTAGGCCCGAGGACATTGCTGAGACGCGCTATGCTTGAAACGTTGTAAGTTAATTTGTAGAGGGGCAATACCGACATTGCCCTGCGCCACTTTAAATTGTTCTAAATGTTTTCGGTAACGACAGAGCGCTGCCCTGCTACCCAATAAACCCAGGCGCGGGGAGTTCTTGTCAGCCGAAGGTCTTGCCATTCCAGCCCCAGTTGCTTGGAGGCTCGTTGCGGTAAGTGATATAGATACGGTCGGCTTGAATGTCAGTGGTCAAACGTATGCGTTCGCAAAGTTCAGCGGTGAGTCGTTGTGGGGCATCCTCAGCTAGGCGGATCGCCCGCAGGTCGACTAGCATGGTTGGGTGTTCTGTGCCTGCCATGGTCATCTTCGCACTGATCCAGCTGGTCATGACGAAGTCTTCGGATTTTCCGATTAGCTCGGATACTGCTTTGGATAGCGTCTGTAAGCAGTTTGACTTTTCCACGTCGGTGAGCGCTAGATTACAGGTGACTTGAACGAGCGGCATGGCTGTTGGGGGTTGTTAGTTGGAAGTTGGAAAGGGGGCAGGAATGAGTTAAGTCGTAAATCTATCTCTCTAGGTGCGTTTGGGCAAATTGTTGGGCGTATAATAATCATTCCCCGTCTTACGACGGAGGCCAGATCGCGTTTCGTGGAGTCTGCGGCCATGGCCTCGATCGTGAGATTGGGAAGCTGCGACAGGCACAAAAAAGCCGCTACATTAACAATAGCGGCTTTTGTTAAACGATTGGGTCGATATTACTCTTCCGTTGCGTCGGCTTCTGGGGCGCGAGTTTCTGCCTCGGGAGCTGCATCGGCTGCGGGTGATTCTCCTTCGATGATTTCGACTTCCTCTTCGCCGGCTTCTTCTTCGTCGGAAGCGACGACCTTGGATATGCCGATGAGGGCGTCCTTGGCTGCGAGGTTGACGAGCTTCACGCCGCTTGCGGCACGACCTGTCACGCGAACGGTGTCGATCGGGCTGCGTACGGCTTGGCCCTTCTTGGTGAACATCATGATCTCGTCTTCGTCGGTGACGCTGAGTGCGCCGACGACCTTGTCAGACTTGATTGCGATAATACCAGAACCACCACGTGATTGGACGCGGTAGTCGGAGAAATCGGTACGCTTGCCGAGGCCGTTGGCACCTGCAATGAGGAGCTTAGCCTCGTCGTCGACGATTTCGATTGCGACCACTTTATCTTTCTCTGTCTTGAGTTTGATGCCGCGGACACCACGCGTGGCACGTCCTTGATCGCGAAGATCCGTTTCCGGGAAGCGAATCGACTGTGCGTTGCTGGTGACCAACACGATGTCGTCGCTGCCGTTAGTGAGGCGTGCGCCGATGAGGTTGTCGCCTTCGTCGATGTTGATGCCGATAAGGCCGCCCTTGCGGTGATTGCGGTAGTCGGAGAGCATAGTCTTCTTGGTGACACCCTTTTCGGTGGCTAGGACGATGCGTTGCTCGGACTCTTCGAAACCATCGACACAAATCATTGCTGCAATCTTCTCACCCTTTTGGAGCTCGAGGATGTTGGCGAGTGCGCGTCCCTTGGCGATGCGTGAGCCTTCTGGAAGGTTGTAGACCTTTTCAACATACACGCGACCGCTGTTCATGAAGAACATGATGTTGTCGTGCGTGCTTGCAGTGAAGAGGTGCTCGACGAAGTCTTCCTCGTATTGACCAGAGCCAATGACGCCCTTACCGCCGCGTTTCTGCGAGCGGTATTCATCGAGAGAAGTGCGCTTCATGAAGCCCTTATGCGTGATGGTGATCATGCAGCCTTCGTTTGGAATGATGTCTTCCATACTGAGGTCGCCATCGACTGCGAGGATCTCGGAGCGGCGTGGGTTGCCGTATTTCTCCTTCATCTCAAGCAGCTCTTCCTTGATGACTTCGAGCAGGCGATGCTCGTTGTCGAGGATGTCGCGCAGGTAAGTGATAAGCTCCATGAGGGCTGCATACTCTTCTTCGATCTTGCCGCGTTCGAGGCCAGTGAGCTGGTAGAGGCGCAGTTCGAGAATAGCGTTGGTTTGAAGCTCGGAGATGGGATATTTCGCCATCAAATTTTGCTTCGCTTCGTCGCGGTTCTTCGATGCGCGGATGATCTTGACGAAGTCGTCGAGATTATCGAGTGCGATACGGAAGCCTTCGAGGATGTGTGCACGTGCCTCTGCCTTGCGCAGTTTGAACTGCGTGCGGCGGAAGATGACTTCGCGGCGGTGATCGATGTAACAAGTGATCATCTCCTTGATGTTCATTTGCTTCGGGCGACGGTTGTCGAGTGCGAGCAGGATGACGCCGAAGGAACTTTCAAGGGCAGTGCTCTTGTAGAGTTGATTGATGATAACGCGAGGGATCGCGCCGCGCTTAAGTTCGATGACGATGCGTGTCGTCTCGGTGGACTCATCGCGAAGATCAGCGATGCCGTCGATCGACTTGTCGGTAATAAGCTCGGCGATACGCATCACGAGGGATGCGCGATTCACATTATAAGGGATCGCGGAGATGATGATCTCTTCCTTGCCCTTGGTCTCGACGACTTCAGCGATACCACGTGTACGGACGATGCCACGACCTGTGCGGAGGTAGCTTTGGATGCCAGCAGTGCCATGCACAAAGCCGCCACCAGGGAAGTCTGGCCCGGGGATGATGTCGATGAGGTCATCGAGGCTGATGTTTGGATTGTCGATGATCGCGCAGGAGGCGTCGATGACTTCAGCCAAATTGTGCGGCGGGATATTGGTGGTCATGCCGACCGCAATACCTGTAGAGCCATTCATCAACAGATTAGGCAAGGCCGCTGGAAGGACGGATGGCTCGGTGGTGCTTTCCTTATAGTTGGGCACGAAATCGACGGTATCTTCGTCAATGTTCTTAAGCATTTCTTCGGCGATCGACTCGAGCTTACACTCGGTATAACGATATGCAGCAGGAGGATCACCATCAATCGAACCGAAGTTACCTTGCGGTTTAATCAGCGGATAGCGCATCACCCAGTTTTGGGCGAGGCGAACGAGTGTGTCGTAAACGGAGCTGTCACCGTGTGGATGATAATTCTTTAGGACTTCCCCGACAACACCAGCGCACTTATCAAAGTTGCGGTTGTGGAGTAGGCCTTCACGGAGCATTGCATAGAGGATGCGGCGCTGCACGGGCTTGAAGCCGTCACGTGCGTCGGGCAAGGCACGACTAACGATGACGGACATCGAGTAATCGATGTATGCGGTCTGCATAATATCGATGATCGATGTGACTTCCGCGCGATCTGCATCGTTTGGAATTTCTGTTGGTAATTCTGGTGGGAGTTCTTCGGACATGTTCTAAAAAGTAAGAAAGTTGGAATGTGAAAAAGTGGGAAGGTCGAAAGTATGAAGGAGTTATCTGGGGTGGATACGTTCTACTTAGTTGCTTTGATACCTTCGCACTCTGAATGTTCTAGACGTCTAAGTATGAAACATTTAGTGCGTTGTCTTCAATGAAAGCACGGCGGGAGGGGACGTCTTCGCCCATCAGCATGGAGAAAATGCCATCGGCGACTGCGGCGTCGGCGATGCTTACTTTGAGCAGGTTACGTGTCTTCGGGTCCATTGTGGTTTCGAAGAGCTGCTTCGGATTCATTTCCCCGAGACCTTTGTATCGCTGGATACTCAGGCCGCGTCGGCCGATGTTGCGGATGTTCTCGATGAGCTCAATGATTGAGTGCAGCTCAATGATGCTTTCCTTTTTTTCGTCGCCCTTGTTTTCGATCAACTGGTAGCGTGCTTCATCGCTCTTGCTAAAGGTGCTAACGTCCATCCCTGCAGTAGCAAGCTCGCGTAGGAGCTTAGTCATCTCTGTGGATTCGTAGATCTCGTGAAGTGATACACGTTGCTGCACGGTGACCCCCGCGTCGTTCTGAACCTCGCGGTTGAGGGTGTCGCTCTCGTCGGCGTCGGCAAGGCCGAATTCCTCGTGGAAAGCAGCGCGCTCGTCGTCGTTGCGCAGATAGCGGAACTCTTCGATATTTCCGGTACGGATGCGGGCGATATATCGCGGTAGCTCTTGTGTCTCTTTATGATGCTGATCGAGATACGTCGCGAAGTCGCATCCGTAACGAGTCACGCCACGCCCGACCACTTCCATGCGTGACAGAATCTGAACGATTTTTTCGATTGTTTCGCTAGGAAGATCCTTGTTGTCACGAAGGCGGACGAGATGGACATCTTCAGTGCCGAGTTCGAGTAGAATGCGATTGAGCTGTGCATCATTATCGATGTATTGCTCGCGGCGTTTACGTTTGATTTTGTAGAGCGGCGGTTGGGCGATGTAAACGTATCCTGATTCAATCAGACCGCGCATTTGGCGGAAGATAAAGGTAAGGAGGAGCGTTAGGATGTGCGCGCCGTCGACGTCGGCATCGGTCATCAGAATGATCTTATGGTAACGCGCCTTCGATGCATCGAATGCGCCATCGCCCTCGTGGTCACCGATGCCGGTACCCATTGCAGTAATGAGGCTGCGGATTTCGTTATTGTTAAGCACTTTGTCGAGGCGTGCTTTCTCAACGTTGAGAAGCTTACCGCGAATTGGAAGAATCGCTTGAGTCGCACGGTCGCGACCTTGCTTTGCAGAACCACCCGCTGAGTCACCTTCCACAATATAGATCTCGGAGACGGCTGGGTCCTTAGAGGAGCAGTCAGCGAGCTTGCCGGGAAGGCCGCCACCGGAAAGTGCGCCTTTTCGGACGGTTTCGCGAGCTTTACGAGCTGCTTCGCGAGCGCGTGCGGCGTGTAGGGATTTTTCGATCAGGGCTTTGGCGACCTGTGGATTGGTCTCGAAGTAATACTTGAGTTGCTCGCCTGTGATCTTCTGTACGATGCCATCGACTTCGCCATTGGAAAGCTTGGTCTTGGTTTGGCCTTCGAAGCGTGGTTCTGGGACTTTAACCGAAACAATCGCAGTCAAACCTTCGCGGGTATCGTCGCCGCTGAGGCTAGGATCTTTTTCTTTAATTAGGTTGTTCTGCTTTGCGTAAGAGTTGATCACGCGAGTTAGCGCTGTGCGGAAGCCTGAGAGGTGGGTGCCACCTTCGATATTGTGAATCGAGTTGGCGTAGGCGTAAATCTGGTCGCTGTAGCTGTCGTTATATTGCAGCGCGATATCGACGACGATGTTGGCGTCTAGGTCGGGATTAGGCGTTGGCGCTTCACCGTGAAAGCTAATCGGATCTGCGTGGACGACGTTTTTGTTCTCATTCAGGAATGCTACGTATTCGGAAATACCATCCTTAAAGATAAATGCCGTAGTCTTGTTGATGCGCTCATCGACGAACGTGATGTGAATGCCAGGATTCAAGAAGGCGAGCTCGCGTAGGCGTTTGCCTAGTAGTTCGCCTTTGAAGTCGCGGGTCTCCTCGAAAATTTGCGGATCGGGGGAGAATGCGATACGTGTGCCGTTGCGCTTGGTCTCACCGATGATTTTCATCTTCTCGGTCGTCTTACCGCGTGAAAATTCCATTTTGTGGACTTTGCCATCACGGCGGACTTCGACCTCAAACCATTCGGAGACCGCATTCACGCACTTCGCGCCGACACCGTGGAGGCCGCCAGACACCTGATAGGCGCCTTTGCCGAATTTGCCACCCGCGTGCAGGTTGGTCATCACCAGTTCAAGAGAGGGAATGTTATACTTCGGGTGAATGTCGACTGGGATGCCGCGACCGTCGTCCTCTACGGAGCAGGAGCCGTCGTTGTGAATGCTGACAGTGATCTGCGAACAATAACCTGCGAGGGCTTCATCAATCGAGTTATCAACGATTTCAAAAACACAGTGGTGGAGGCCACGTTCGTTGGTGTCGCCGATATACATATCGGGGCGTTTACGGACACCTTCAAGTCCCTCGAGCTTCTGAATTTTAGAAGAGTCATAGACGTCCTTAGCGGCGTCTTTGGCGACATCTTTTCGAGGCTTTTGAGGCTGTAAATCTGCGGGCTTTTCTTGTTCTGGCATAAGCATGTATTTATGCCCGCGGAATGGCTCCCTGACCACTAAAAAGTGACATTTGTTCAGTTTTTTTTAATGCGACCTATCATGCTGTTAGGCATCGACTTGTGTTCTTTTTTTGTAAGCGTTGGTGGGTGGGGTTCGATTCAAGTTTACTTCTTGAGTCAAGAGCCTAACTTAAACGTTGTGAAACTCTCCCATAAGCTTGAATATGCCTGCCGTGTCTTGGCGCAGTTAGCCCGCACTCATGGCCATGAAAGATTGGCCCACATCGATGAATTGGCTGAGGCAGAAAAAATACCAGCCAACTATTTAGTGCAGATTTTGAACGAGCTGCGCAATGCGGGGCTGATAGTCAGCAAACGCGGCAAGCAGGGTGGGTATGCACTCGCACGTGCGCCCAAGCGCATCCGATTGAACGAGATCGTCACGGCGGTCGATAGTGATCTACTCGAGCGCACATTCGACGATCAAGGGCACTCTGGTGAGCGCGTCGCCAGTATATGGAGCGATATTGGCGTTGAATTCGAGAAAAAGATCAGCGCTTACACGCTGGAAGCCTTCATTGTCGAGGATTCCAGTTCGATGTATTACATCTAATTCAGTTCATTTGAACTAGATCTAGTGGGGAGGTATGAAGGGTTTGAAAGTTGGAAGTTGGTAAGGCCGAGGATGTGATACGGTCTATTCTTAATCATACTCTTAATCTTGCTCTTAATCCTCCGTCTCACTCGCAGGGAATGATTAAGATAATGAGTCAGAGTAGGATTAAGTCACGTAGGGATTGGAAGGTTTGAAAATGGTGACTTTGGCATTTTTCTACTGTCCGACTCTCATCCTCCAAAATGGCTACGCCATTTTAAAAGCTCCAGAATATCGGCACGACAAATACGGTGACGATGAAGCAGATGATATTCAACGGTAGGCCGACCTTTGTGAAGTCGAAGAACCTGTAGCCACCGACACCATACACGTAGGTATTGGTTTGGTAGCCGATGGGTGTCGCGAAGCTCGCAGAGGCGGCGATACAGGCGCCGACCACGAGCGGACGAGGGTCGATGCCGAGTGTCGTGGCGATACCGAGTGTAATCGGCACCATCAGCGCAACCGCGGCATTGTTTGAAAGGAACTCAGTGAAGGTCGATGTGATGATGTAGACGAACGCGAGCATCATGACGCTCTGTAAATGTTCAGGGGCAAATTTTTGCACCACATCAATCATATTCTCGGCGATTAACAGGCTGGCTCCGGTCGAGTCCATTGCTTGCCCGAGCGCAAGCATGCCAAAAATAATCATTAAAAGACTCCACTCGACAGAAGAGTAGGCATCTTTCGATTTCATGCAGCCAGTCAGCATTAAAATTGCCACGCCTAATGTGACGGCGGCTACGATGGGTACGATATTGAGTGTGGCGAGTGTGACAATTGCAATGGTGATGCCGATGGCGATTGGCATTTTCGCGCGGATACTGCGAGCTGGCACGCGTGGCCGATCTAGCAGAATGATCTCTTCGCTGGAGGAGAGTGAGTTAATTGCCTTGGTCGAGCCCATCATCAGCAGGGTGTCGCCGGGTTGCAGGCGTAAGCTGTCGAGTCGGTCGCGCTGATTGTGCCCTTTACGGTGCACGGCAACGACGACGATACGGAAGCGTTGGCGGAAGTTTATTTCGCCGAGTGTCTTACCGAGGATAGTTGCGTGAGGGCCGACCACGCCTTCGACCAGCGCACCTTCATCCGTCGCGATAGTTTCTAGGCCCGCGGATATTTCGCTGTGCAAGGCGATACCTTTGATCGAATGTGCCTCAGCAACACCAGACGGGCGGCATGCTAGCACGAGTCGGTCACCGACCTTAAGTTTTGTTTTTTTCGGATCGCCTGTGGTGGCCACCCCGTGGCGCACGATTTCAAGTAGGCGGATGCCACGCCCCTTAAGCATGCCGCTCTCGAGTGCGGTTTGGCCTTTGAGTTCGGATCCAGCGCGTACGAAGGCTTCGGTCATAAACTCCTTGCGCTCTTCATCGCTGAGAATCGAAGTTAGTGTCTCGCGATGGGGGAGTAGTTTGTAGCCAAATAGAACTAGGTAGAGCGATCCGAATGCTAGGATCGGCAGACCGACTGCTGCGAGCTCGAACATACCAATCGGCGCATGACCAGATTCGACTAAGATACCGCTGGCGAGCAAGTTGGTGCTGGTACCAAGTAACGTGCAGGTGCCACCAAAGATCGATGCGTAGGACAGCGGGATCAGTAGTTTCGAGGATGCGACCCCCATTTCACGCGACAGTGTGAGCACGACGGGCATCAATACAATTACGACCGGGGTGTTGTTGATAAACGCAGATACCGCGGCTACACCAATGACCATGATGAAGATGAAACTTTTATACGGGAGTTTGACCATTCGCCTTAAATAGCCAGTAATCAGCTCAATCGCGCCAGTGCGTTCAAGACATCCACTTACAATAAACATTGCTGCAATTGTTAGGGGGGCGGAATTGCCAAAGACGCCGAGTAGGTTTTCGAGTGTCGGAAGTTCTGGGCTCTTGCTAGCCATGCTGACAAAAATCAGCACGCCAAAGACAGTGATTGCTGTGAGGTCGGCTGGGATCCGTTCCCAGATGAAACTCGTAATCGCGAAGATCAGTAGCACAAACACGAATAATATTTCCCAGGTCATTTTTAATTAGCGCTTTGTGTCGTTTTCGTGGCGGTTGGAGTGAGGATAGGGTCATCCTGTTCTTCACTCTTCGCCCAAAAGTAGAAGGAAATTGCAAGAATTGTAAGAGAAAATCCCATATTTACGACTTTCATTATAATACCGCCCAGAATTTGATCATTGAGCGGGTCCAGATCGATGATGCGAGGTGCCCAGGCGTAAGTCGGGTAGATTGCTTCGCCGGCGAAGCTAAGGAAGGCAAACACTGGTAGTTGGCCGACCATGAGTAGGAAGATCGCCAGCATTCGAACGCCATAGCTACGGCGCGGCACGCGTTTCGACAGGGTCAAGTAGGGCCAAAGCATGAGTATACCGAGTGAAAACATCGTCCAATGCTCTAAGATGTGAATACGTTTGTCGTGCAGCGCCGCTTCGTAGAGGGCGGGGATGTGCCATGCAGTATAGATGAAGGTAAACAGTAGGCCGCCGCAGGCTGGGTGAGTGAGGAGGCTCATGGCTTTGCGCAACCACTCCGGCTTGAGTAGCCAATCGATCAACCAACTGGGCGTGCCAAAGAGGAACAGCACTGGGCTGAAGTAGATCAACAGCATGTGCTGTATCATGTGTGCGCAAAACAGGAATTGTTCGCCGATCTGGTCGAGTGGCGAGCCGACTGCTAGATAGACGATGCTTAGGCCGAGGTAGAACAAGATCACTTGGCCGCGCGGGAAGGCAGTGCCGGGGGCGATGCGTTCTCGCAAAGGCCCAACGCCGAGCGCGTAGAGCCAGCCGATCATCAAGAGTGTAATCAGTAGCAGAGGTTCGGTGTGCCAGTGGAGTTGCATGAGTTCTGTGTCTGTGTCGTTATGCTGAGTGGCGAGTCAATCGCTAAGAATTCATTGACTGTGTGAATGGCAGAAAAAAGGACGACAATTTCCTGTCGTCCTTAGAAAACTCAATTTGGGTTTAAACCTAGAATGCAGAGATCGCTTCGAAATCGACAAATCCACGATCCATAATGAACATTAACGCGACTACTGTGCCAGAAGCGATCGATAGGCCTGTAACAAACGCCAGAGTCAGAATCAGCTTATCATACAGTAGATGCATGAACCATGCGATCACACTGAAAAACTTAAACAGCGAGAGAGAAACGAGCGTAGCGAAGATAAAAGTGCCATTGATCGGCAGGTAAACGAGCACCAATTCGATGCCAGTGATCGCTGCTAAGACCAGTGCCAAATTAATAAAGGCGTGGTACTTTTGTTCTTCGCCGCTGTGGTCAGCGTGGGATGTAGAAAGCGTGTCTGACATGATGGGCGTCCTTATTTAATGAATTCGATCAGGTAGATTACAGTGAAGATGATGATCCAGACGATATCCACAAAGTGCCAGTAAAGGCCAGCGACTTCAACATCAATGGCACTTTCGTGTGGATCCATCTTACCCGTGTAGGAGTAAAAATACATGCAGGTCAGCCAAAATAGTCCGATCGCCACGTGCACCCCGTGCGTTCCAGTCAGCATGAAGAAAGTAGAGCCAAAAGTGCCGCTCTTTAGTGTCAGGCCCTCATGGACGAATTCAGTGAACTCAAATACTTGGCAAGCCAGGAAGATTAGCCCGAAGAAGATCACGCCGAGTGTGTTGCGGCGGAATGACTTGATGTCGCCTTTGTGCATCGCAGACACTGCGAGTGCCATCAGGAACGAACTCATTAGCAAGATGAAGGTCGAGAAGGAGGTGAGCTCTAGGCTGAAGAGACTAGTTGGATCAAACGACTCTGGATATAGCTTACGATATATCAGATGCGTTGAGATCATGGTGCCAAAGAACATGCAGTCGGAACCAAGAAACAGCCACATGAAGAGCTTCTTGTTGTCGACCATCAAGTTGTGATGGCTGTCGTTGTTGTGGGCGTCGTCGCTCATTATTTTATAAAAACTTAAATGCTGTGAAAAACTGAAGAGCGAGGCCTTAGGTTTCGTCTTCCTTCGGGTGAATGTGGTAGCCGCCGGGGCCTTCGATTGCCCAGAGAGTTGCACCGAGTGTTATGATGACTAGGCCACTGATGGTCACGTAGCCCATGTATGCCACACCAGCTTGCATTAGGCAGAGTCCCAAGCCGAGCGGAATAAATCCGAAGGAGGCGACAAATGGCATCCACGATTGGCTTGGCATGTGAATGCCGTGGCTGCCTTCCTCGACATAAGTGATCTTACGGTTTTCTGCGCCGTGCTTGTGCTCCCACAGTGCGTCACGAGCTGGAATAATCGGTGTGCGAGCGAAATTGTAGCTGCGCGGCGGCGAGGTGGTTGCCCACTCAAGCGTGCGCGCATCCCATGGGTCATTACCCGCAGGTTTACCCTTAGTCATTAGGAGAATGATATCGACCACAAACAGCAAGATCGAGAAGCCGAGGATAAATGCGCCGATACTGCAGATCATATTGTAGCCATCCCAACCGAAGCCGGAGAGGTAAGTGTGAGTGCGGCGTGGCATACCGATCAATCCGAGAAAGTGCATCGGGAAGAAAGTCACGTTCAGGCCGACCGTTGATAAGATCGCGACCCAAGTGCTGAGCTTACCTGCCCACATTTTTCCGAGGATCTTCGGTAGCCAGAAATAAAGACCACTGATGGAGGCGAGCAAGATGCCACCAATTGCTACGTAGTGAAAGTGGGCAATTACGAAGTAACTATCTTGTTGTTGTGCGTCTGCCGGTGCTGCGGAGTGCATGATCCCAGAGAATCCTCCCATCATGAACATCCAAATGAAGCCGACACTGAAAATCATCGGTGCGTCGAAGCGAACACGACCACCCCAAAGTGTGCCGATCCAGTTAAAGATTTTAACACCAGTTGGCACGGCGATGGCCATTGTCAGCAGCGAGAAGGCTGCTGTTGCAACTTTGCCCAAACCAGTGGTGAACATGTGGTGTGACCAAACAGCGAATCCGAGGAAGCCAATCACTGCGCCAGAGAATACCACGATCGAATAACCAAATAATGGCTTTTTCGAGAAAGTTGGGAGCACCTCGGAGACGATTCCCATTGCTGGGAGCACCAGGATGTAAACTTCTGGATGGCCGAAAATCCAGAACAAGTGCTGCCATAAGATAGGTTGGCCGCCTTGTGCCACTTGGAAGAAGCTGGTGTCGAACACTCGGTCAAACATGAGCTGTCCTAGGGCAATGGTGATTGCTGGGAATGCGAAAACGATCAGCAGGGATACGATCAGTGTCATCCAAGTGAACACTGGCAGGCGCATCATCTTCATACCTGGGGCACGCATATTGATGATGGTTGCGATGAAATTCATCGCAGCACTCAAGGATGCGATACCTAGAATTTGCAGACCCATGATCCAGAAGTCGGTGCCAACACCAGTAAATTGGCGCTCGGTCAAGGGAGCATAGCCGAACCAACCCATACCAGGGACGAAATCCGTCATGCCAGCAGTCGGGCCAGACGCGGTGAACCAGCCGAGTTCACTACAGGCTTGCATTAACCAACTGAAATTCAATACCAACGCGCCCGCAACGAATGCCCATAAGCTGAAGCTGTTAATTCGTGGGAAAGCCACGTCGCGAGCACCGATTTGTAGTGGCACAAGGAAATTGAAGAACGCCGCATTGAGTGGCATGATCGCGAGGAAAATCATGGTGGTACCATGCATTGTGAACAGCTGATTATAGCGCTCAGCGGAGACTAAGTCATTTTCCGGTACGATTAGCTGTGCACGAATGATCAAGGCTTCAAGGCCGCCGACTAGGAGGAAGAATAACGCCATCGCGCCATACATGATACCGATCTTTTTGTGATCTACAGTCGTGAGCCAATCGATAATCACGCTCTTACTGTGGTCAGGTCGCATTAGACCGAGATTGCTTTTCTCGGGTTTGAGCGCGTGATCGTGCGTTGCGGGTGTAGTAGGTTTTGTCAGCGTGCTGCTCATGGTAGTGGTCTACTTGAGGGTTTGCAGGTAAAGGGAGATTTTGTGAATTTCGTCGTCAGTAAGCAGCTCGTCGAGTTCACCGATACCACCGCCATTGGCTTTCCACATGAGGTTGCCAGGTTTGACGGTGTTGGGCTCTTTGATCCACTTAAAGAAATTCGCGTACTGTTGTTCGATGTCCACCGAACCGTTATCGGCACGATGGTTGAGCCAACCTGCTGCAACGGACAGGCGAGAGGCAACCTTAGTCAGGTTTGGACCTGCGACGCCTACAGCTCGAGGGTTGCCGTTGACTGCGTGGCAAGTTGCGCATTTACCGCGCGTCATGAAGAGTTGAAGGCCTTCGTTGATGTCGCCAGTGAGTTTTTCCGGAGACTCATCGTTGGCTGCATACCAGTCTTCCCAGGTCATGTCGTCTGGAGCTTGGTGGCCAGTTTTGATTTCAGAGACCCATGATGCAAAGTCGTCATCACTGACTACGGATGCACGGAACAACATGCGTGCATGCGAATCTCCACAATATTCAGCGCACTGACCATAGTAGTAATTGTGAATCTCCTCTTGCAGATAGCGTGCGTAGGCGGCGCGAAGTTCTTCGTCAGAACCAGTGGCACCCGATTTTGCCTGCCAGTCTTCAATACTGTCCCCGGCTTGAATCCACATTCCATTTGATCGTCCAGGAATCAGATCAACCTTACCCGCGATGCGTGGGAGCCAGAACGAGTGGATGACATCCTTGGAGCGCAGCTCTAGGCGAATGGCCTTGCCTGCCGGAATGATTAACTCGTTGGCTGAAGTGATCCCGAGCTGCGGATAGGCAAAGCCCCACCACCATTGGTAACCTTCGACTCGGATGGTTAATGGCTTGTCTTCCTCGGCTGCGCTGAGGCCCTCGCCTTGATACCATGCACCGAGTTTACTTTCTTCAGTGACAGGGAAGTCGTGAGTATACCAGATCGCACGCAGTGTCGGTACGGCGACTATAACGAGCAGCAGGATCGATGCGCCAATCAGGCCGATTTCGATCAGCGGGTTGCCGTGGCCTTGAACAGGTAGTGGACGATCGTCATTCTTGCGCTCACGAAACTTGAACATTGCGACGATGTACACTGCACCAACCAGCACAAAGATGAACAGGCTCACCCAGATCGTTACCATGAAAAGATTAAGTTGTGCCTCTGCAATCGGCCCCTTGGTGTCAAACGTTGACATGCGGGTGTTCGTGTCGCATCCAGCCAAGAGGACGAGTGCGATGAGCGAGGATGCGAGTGCGATAAGGCCGCGGAATGAGTGCTTCACAGTTAGTGAGTGGTCAATAAGTTGGAAGGAAAAAAGAGAGTGTGATTTATTGAAGAATCAATGCAAATTTGATACGGGTGCGAATGCCGGCTGACAAGATAATCTTCGTATATTATGATCAATCAGAAGTCCTATTGATTGCTATTAGTTAAGGTAATCGGATAGTTGTCTAAAACCATTGATAGAGAAAGCAATATACCAGTACGCCAGTGACGGAGACATAATACCAAATCGGGAAGGTCCAGCGTGCCCAAGCACGGTGCCTCTCGCGTTTACCTTTGATTGCAAGCGTCAGTGTGGTGAGCACCAATGGCACGATTGCGATGGCTAACACGATGTGAGTCACCAACATAATGTAGTAAAACGTGCGCCATGCGCCCTCGCCGCCAAAGGGCGTATGCACTCCTTGCACGAGGTATTTGTGTAGTACATAAAACACTAGAAAAACAATGGAGACGCTGAATGCGCTGACCATGCAAGTGCGGTGCGCTTTCTCGCGTCCGGTTTTAACACAGATGAAACCTGCAGTCAGTAGCAGCGTTGCGCAGCCATTGAGGAGCGCATTGACTGTCGGAAGTGTTTCAGTAAAGGACATGTTTAAATAATGACTCTTCGTTGCACTAGGATCGATTAGAGTAACCAGAGGTCGAGCACCAACGGCAGGAGGAGGGCAGGCAAGTAAAAGATCGAGGCAAAGAATAGCTGGCGTGCGGCCGCATCGCGTTGTTCGACGTTGAGGAATGCGATCGCAGGGCGCAGGTAATAAATGCCGGCTGCAATGGCGATGACTCCATAGATCCATGTCGCGTAGCCCAGTAGCACTGGCAGCAAGGTGCTGACGATCAGGGCCAAGCAAAATACCAAGGATTGAATCGCAACTTTCTGGCCAGTGCTGTCAGCATTTGAGAGCATGACAAAGCCGCCTTGCGCGTAATCTTTGCGGTGCGTCCAAGCGATCGCGAAGAAGTGAGGCATCTGCCACAGAAATAAAATTGCAAATAAAATCCAGCCGAGCGTCGTAATCTGCCCTTCGGCGGCGGCCCATCCAATTAGTGGGGGCAGTGCGCCGGGGATCGCGCCGACTAAAGTGTTCCAAGTAGTGAAGCGCTTCAGTGGAGTATACAGCAACACATAGGAGGCGATAGTCGCTGCAGTCAATGTACCAGCCAGTAGATTAGCCCCCTTGTAGAGTAACAAGCAGCCGAGAATACTCAGTCCCATCCCATAAATAAATGCGTGTATCGGTGCGATACGTCCTGCTGGGATCGCACGATCCTTAGTACGTACCATTTTAGCGTCGGCTTCGCGTTCTAACCACTGATTAAGTACCGCTGCTCCACCAGCAGCAAGCGAAGTGCCGATGAGCAGACTGAACAGCACACTCAAATCTCGTGTTGGATCAGCGGATAAATAGCCAGCCACTGCGGTAACCACTGACATAAAGCTTAAGCGCGGTTTGGTCAGCTCATAAAAGTCATCGACTCGGTCGCGCAACGAAACCCCCGATTCTGCAACACCGGTGATAGGAGAAGATTCTGTAGTTTGATGACTCAACTGGTACGTCAGCTAAAGAGTGGTATGTTTGTGTGAATCGAAGCTGACTAGATGGTCGGCTTCGAGGCCACGGAGCGATGAGCTAGAAAAGTTAAGCCCCACGTGCTGGCAAGTAGAAAAGCACCGACTAGATGGTGAATCGTTGCGACATAAGGATTTCTTACAGTCCAGATGGTCAGGGCACCTAAATAAACCTGAACAAAGAGAAGGCCTATTACACTCAGGATTCCGATAATTAGAGCCTTTCGCGTATTAGGGTTTGCCCACAACTTACTTAGATAAATGAGCAAAAAAAGCGTCACAATAACTGCACCAACACGGTGAGCGAAATGTATGCTTACATCGAAATTCCAATAGCTGGGTAATAAGCTTCCCGGACGGGCCATCGGAAATTGCGCGATTGCTAGACCAGCTTCCGCTTGGCGCATGATTGCACCGATCAAAATTTGTAGAAAGATTGCGATGGTGCTGGCGGTTCCCCAACGTTTGAGTGACATTGGTACGGGACGAATAAATCCGCTCTGGCGCTCGATCCAACTTCTCGAACTTCCAAGAGTTAGTGCAATTAGAATTCCGAGCACAACCATAGCGCCGCAGGCGTGAATAACTGCGAAGCTTTGTGCAACTAGGTTGTGCTCCGCCAATGTATTGAGCGTATCGAAGCGCACGCGGGCGCCACCCAAAACTCCCTGTAGTATAACAACTAGCACTAGCACGCGGGCGAGCTGGCGCATCCATGCACGTTCTTCACGTAGCCACATGAACAGCATCAGGCCGAGAGAGAGGAAACCTATT
>Ga0066605_10000680_pt1 | contig 22432 bp, 19 predicted proteins | sample SaaInlLV_DNA_10m_FD_60385 | JGI IMG/M metagenome (GOLD analysis project Ga0066605, IMG submission 60385) | Marine microbial communities from expanding oxygen minimum zones in the Saanich Inlet - SI075_LV_DNA_10m | ecosystem: Environmental > Aquatic > Marine > Unclassified | place: British... | reverse complement strand
TAAAACACAGAATTATAGAATACGATCTATTCGACAATTTGATGCGGGAAATAACCGAATTTTAGTGGCTACAGACGTAATGGCTCGTGGGTTGGATTTTGACGAAGTTTCTCATGTTATCAATTTTGATACTCCAGATTTTCCTGAAAACTATATGCACAGAATTGGTAGAACAGGTCGTGCAGAGAAAGCAGGAAAGACACTCCTTTTTTCAACACAAAAAGAACGAGAAGCAAAAGCAAAAATTCAAGATTTAATGGATTATGAAATTCCTGTTTTAGAGCTTCCTGAAGAAGTTGAGATTTCTAAATTATTAACAGAAGACGAACGCCCGAGAGAAGATCAAGGGATTTCTAAAAATAGAACTTCTTTAGAGTATGTTCCAGGACCTGCTTTTCATGAAAAAAGTGAAAAAAATAGTAAAACCAATCAAGGAGGGTCTTATAGAAGGGAAATTGCAAAAAAATACAAGAAACCAAAAACAAGAGGAGACAAGAATTATAACCGTAGAAATAAGAAATAACAATGCAAATTTTAACAGCGCAAGAATTGCATAACTTGGCCATGAATATTGTTGGTGAGAAGCTCCGTGAAATGGGGTACGAGTTTCAAGCAATAAATAGTCAGTTAAAAAGACATCCTCAGTTTGTTTTATTTAAAAAAGGAGAACCAACTATTTTTGTTCTAGTAAAAGCTACTAATAATATTCAAAACTCAAACGAATATGATGTGCTTTGGATGGAAACTTTTAAAAATCATGCTAAAAAACAAAACGCAAAAGTTTGGTTTGCAGGTGTAGGAATCGCTAATGCAGAAAGTGTTGAAAGCCCTGTTTTTAAAGACCAACCTTATTATGTTGCGTTTGAAAATTTCATTAAAATTATAGAGTAGGTTTTGTTGAATAAAATTTAGATTTTTGGAAAGTTAAGACTTCACTTTCTAGTGAATACAAAAAAACCACTCAAAAAGAGTGGTTTTTTTGTGTGAAAAAATGAAGAATTATTTAGAAGCATCTTGCTCTAATAAATCAAAAAATTGATTTAATTTAGGCATGATAATAATTTTTGTTCTTCTATTTTTAGCCTTGTTTTGTGGCGTGTCATTTTCAGCTAAAGGAACATATTGACTTCTACCTGCCGCAATTAATCGATTTGGCTGAACACCAAATTTATATTGTAAAATTCGTGTAATTGAAGTTGCTCTTAAAGCAGATAAATCCCAATTGTCTTGAATGATGTTTCTTTTAATTGGAGTTGCGTCTGTATGGCCTTCAATCATCACTTCCATTTCAGGTTGGTCATTTATAACTTTCGCAATTTTTTCTAAAATTGTATATGCATTATCTGTTACGTTATAACTTCCACTTTTAAATAACAGTTTGTCTGAGATAGATATAAATACAACAGTTTTTTCAACATTTACTTCAATATCTTCGTCTTGAATACCATCTGTTAAATTTTGAGTCAAGTGATATTTAATAGCAAGGTTTAATGAGTCTTTTTGAGTCATTGCTTCTCTTACTCCATTAATATATTTATCTTTCTCACTTAGTTGAGAAATAACACTCTTGATATTATCTGAAGATGACTGTGTTAAAACAGTTAAATTTTCAACTTGTTTTAAAGCCGTTTTTTTATCTTCTTTTAATGCTTTTACTTGTTCTGTTAAAGAGAAAACTTTGGTGTCTTCTTTTTCTTTTTCGATGATACACTTTTGTAAATTAGTTTTTACATTTAGTAATTCTGTTTTAGTTTCATCATGCTTAGCTTGTAAAGCAACCAATTCTTTTTTTGCAACACATGAACTCACTAAAATACCAGTTAATAACAGTAGTGATGTTTTTTTCATTTTTTTGATTGTTAAATATTAAGCCTCAAATTTAATAAAATGTATTTGTAAAAAGAACTATTAATCATACTTTGTGAAAATTTTATATATTATTTTTGTAAATAAATTTAAATGTAATGATTTCAAAAAAATACGCTGTATTTATAATTATTTTATTTATTTTTTCTTGTTCTAAAGAAGAACAGAATAGAAATTATACTTTGGAGGGATCTGTTTTTGGAACTTCATACAAAATAGTGTACATAAATGCTTCAAAAAACTACCAAAAGTCAATAGATAGTTTATTTTTTTTAATGAATACTTCCTTGTCCACCTATATTCCTATATCGGATATTTCTAGAATTAATAAAGGAGATACAACAGTTGTTGTTGATGATTTATTTTTAGAAGTTTTTGAAAAATCAAAAAAAATATATAGAGAAACGGACGGCTATTTTGATCCAACTGTTGGTAATTTGGTTAACGCCTGGGGGTTTGGTCCGAAAAAAGAAAAGAAAAATTTAACCGATTTAGAAATAAAAGAACAACTGCAATTTGTTGGTTTAGAAAAAGTCGAAATAAAAAATAGAAAAGTTATTAAAGAGTTTCCTCAAATTTATTTAGATTTTAATTCAACTGCAAAAGGTTTTGGAATTGATGTTATCGCTCGTTTTTTAAACAGTAAAAAAGTAAACAATTATTTAATTGAAATAGGAGGAGAAATTCGTGCCAAAGGAACCAAAAGTAACAATGTTCCTTGGGCTATAAAATTAGTAGATCCGATTAAAAAAGATGAAATTGACAGGTATAAAAATATAAAATTGTCTAATAAGTCTATGGCTACATCTGGTAATTACAGAAAGTTTAGATACACCAAATCTGGACAAAAATTTGTTCATACAATAAATCCAAAAACAGGCAAAGCTACAGAAAGTAATTTGTTAAGTGCTTCAGTAATCGCAAACCTAGATTGTGCTGATTTAGATGCCTATGCAACAGCCTTTATGGCAATGGGCTTGAATAAAGCTATACAATTTTTAGAAACGCACAAAAATATTGATGCTATTTTATTGTTTACTGATGAAGAAGGTTATTTGAAAGAGTACAATACAACTACTTTTAACTAGTTTTTATTTCTATTTCATTGAAGAAGTATTTTCACTATTTTTTATAGCAGACAGGAAGAATTTCATTTTTCATTAAGCAAAAACGATCTAGTTCTTTTGAAGTAATTTTTTGGGAATATTCAATTTCATCAACTTTAAAACCTACAGAACGAAGTTTGTCAAAATAATCTCTTCCATAAACTCTAACGTGGTCATATTGTCCAAATATTTTAGTACGTTCTTTTTTATTTGTAATAGCATCATCTTCAAAGGTTTTTTGTCTTGATAAATCTTGGGGTATTTGAAAAATACCAAATCCCTCTTTTTTTAAAACTCTAAATAATTCTTGCATTGCTTTTTTATCATCAACAATATGCTCTAATACATGATTGCAAAAAATAACATCAAATGACTGGTCTTCAAAAGGGAGGTTGCAAATATCCGCCTTTACATCTGCAATAGGAGATTCTATATCTGAAGTAATGTAGTCGAGGTTCTTTTGTTTTTTAAAGAGATCTAAAAAACATTGTTCCGGAGCAATGTGTAAAGTTTTTAGTTTTTTTTTGGATGTAAAAAAAGAAGTTTCATTTTTTAAAAACAACCACATTAATCGGTGTCTTTCTAGAGACAGCGTTGATGGAGACAGCGCATTTTTTCGCTGATTTTCATAACCATAGGGTAAAAACCTACGAAAAGACTTCCCATCTATTGGATCTGTATGGGTATCTCCTTTTAAAAGGAGCGCAATGATTGGCCTTGCTATGTAGCTAGCTTTTATCAACCAAGGTCTTGGAATTGTATTTAATATGTATTTAAATAGTACCACAAATTTTTATGAATTTGTTCTAAATTCCTCTTCCTCATCAGTAACTATCCCTAGAGCTTCATGCACGTATTTGAAGGTAGATAGTAATTCTGGTTTTCCATTAACGATGGCTATATTGTGTTCAAAATGAGCAGAAGGCTTACTATCTAAAGTAGTAATAGTCCAACCATCATTGTGATGTCTAATTTTATGAGTTCCTAAATTGGTCATTGGCTCTATGGCAACAACCATTCCTTCTGTAAATTTTTTTCCTCTTCCTCTTTTCCCGTAATTAGGCATTTCTGGATCTTCATGCATTTCTCTTCCCAATCCGTGTCCTACTAATTCTCTTACAACTCCGTACCCATGGTCTTCTGTAAATTTTTGAATGGCAAAACCAACATCGCCAACCCGATTGCCAACTTTAAACTCTCGAATGCCAACGTACAAGCTCTCTCTAGTTACCTCTAATAGCTTCTTAGTTTCTGTTGCAATTTCACCAACAGCAAATGTGTATGCATGATCTCCATAAAAGCCATTTTTTTTAACTCCACAATCTATAGAAATAATATCTCCCTCGATTAAAGGTTTTTTATCAGGAATACCATGCACAACTTGAGAATTAGGACTCATGCAAAGTGTATTTGGAAAATCATATAATCCTAAAAATCCAGGAATAGCACCCTCTGATCTGATGAAATCTTCTGCAAGTTTGTCTAAATATAAAGTAGAGATTCCAGGTTTTACTTCTTTTGCAAGCATGCCTAATGTCTTAGAAACAATTAAAGCACTTTCGCGTATAATTTCTATTTCTTCTCTGTTTTTTATTTGAATCATCTTAAAAAATTGAGCCGTAAAGTTACTACATTTTAAAGAACTAAAAGAACGATCTATTATTTGAAAAAAGAGAAAAAACCTTTCCTCTTTCTTTGAGGTAGTTCATGGTTTAAAATGAGTTTATAAATAGCTGTCCACCCCAAAAAACCGCCAATATTTCGATCGTCAATAAATAAATTTGCATTGATTTTACGACTATATTTTTCCTCATAACTTTCTTCGGGAAAGCTTTTGTTTACAGCATAAAATTCGATTCCGTTTTCTTTACAGAAAGTGACGGCTTCTTCCAATCTTTCGCCACTTCTATAGGTCCACAGAATTAAACGATGTCCTTCAGATTGTAGTTTTTTTAGGGTGTCAAATGCAAAAATCATAGGTTTTCCCACTTTTGGATATGCATCCTCAACGATGGTACCGTCAAAATCTACTGCAATAATTAATGAATTTCCTAATATCATTGTTTTTCGTATGAATGTTTATAAGCTTTTTCTGAAACAATTTGTATCATGTCTTTTTCTAGAGATTCTCTGGCGTATTCTACATATCTACCTATTTCCTTTCCTTGTTTGTAAAAAATAAAGGTTGGTATTTTTTTGATGTTAAAACCTTTTTGTAAGTTGTTTGGAGTTTTTTTATTTCTGTCAACAGCGATTAACTCTAGGTCTTTTGTATTGAAACCTACTTGCTCTAAGGTTTTAAAAAAATGTGGAATTTCTCTCTTGCTGTCACCACACCAAGTACCCATAAATCCTTTAATTTTAATTCCTTTTAATCCCTTTTTAAGGGATGCAATTGATGATGAATCTGGTTCGTAACCTTTGTAGTTTTTGTCAAACCACCCTTTATATGGTTCTTGATTGAAAGATTTTCTCTCTGAGAAACCAATTAAATCAATAGTTCTATTTTTTTTTGATGTCACTTTTTGCTTTATCTTACAAGAAGATAGTGCGATTAGGATAGTAATTAAAAATAGTTTTTTCATTTTTAAAGATTAAATTACAATAATGAACTTTGCGTCATTTCTTTGGGTTGTTTTACACCCATTAAATCTAAAATTGTAGGAGCAATATCTCCTAATATACCATTTTTTATTGTTTTAATTTCTTTATCAATTAGAATAAAAGGTACAGGATTTGTAGTGTGTGCTGTATTTGGAGATCCATCAGGGTTCATCATTGTTTCACAGTTACCATGATCTGCAATTAGTAGTACAGAGTATCCGTTTTTTAAACCAGTTTCTATAACTTCTTGAGCACATTTGTCTACAGCTTCACAGGCTTTTATTGCTGCCTCCATAATACCTGTATGGCCAACCATATCTCCGTTTGCAAAATTCAAACAAACAAAATCAACTTCTCCTTTTTCTAAATCTTCGCACAAAGCATCTTTTAATTCAAAGGCACTCATTTCAGGTTTTAAGTCATAAGTGGCTACTTTTGGGGAGTTTCTTAAAATTCTAGCTTCACCTTCAAAAGGGGCTTCTTGCCCCCCTGAAAAAAAGAAAGTTACGTGAGGGTACTTTTCGGTTTCTGCAATTCTAATTTGTTTTTTCCCTGCTTTGGATAATACTTCACCTAAGGTGTTTTTAATATTATCTGAATTGTAAATAACATTTATCCCTTTAAAACTCTCGTCATATAAGGTTATTGTTGTGAAATAAAGTTTTAATTTTTTCATTCCATATTCTGGAAAATCGTTTTGAGACAGTGCGTTTGTTAATTCTCTACCTCTATCCGTTCTGTAGTTAAAGAAAAGCACAACATCGCCTTCTTTTATTTGAGATTTTGGAGAGCCATCCTCATTTGCAACAATGATAGATTTATGAAATTCATCTGTAATTCCGGCTTCATAATTTTTATTCATTTCAGCAATTGGGTCTGTTGTTTTTAAACCAATTCCATTTACAACACCATCATAGGCTTCTTTTACACGCTCCCATCGATTGTCTCTATCCATTGCATAGTAACGTCCGGTAACAGAGGCTAATTCTCCGGTACTTTTTTTCATGTATTCTTGGATTTCGTTGACAAAATAAGTTCCAGATTTCGGGTCACAATCACGACCATCTGTGAATGCATGTAAATACACATTCTCTACCTGATTTTCTTTTGCAACATCTAATAACCCTTTTAAATGATTAATATGAGCATGTATTCCACCATTAGAGAGTAAGCCTAATAAATGAACATCTTTTTTATTCTCTTTTGCATATTTATAAGTGTCTAGTAATACTTTTTCACTACCAAGTGTTTTTTCTTTAACCGCTTTGTTTATGCGAGCTAAGTTCTGATAGACTATTCTACCAGCACCTAAATTCATATGGCCAACCTCAGAATTTCCCATTTGTCCCTCAGGTAACCCAACATGTTCTCCGTCGGTTCTTAATTCTGCATTCGGATATTTAGCATATAAACTATTAATATATGGTGTTTTTGCATTGTAAATAGCAGAGACTTTTGGATCTTGAGTGATTCCCCAGCCATCTAAAATCATAAGTATAACTTTCTTATTCATTGTTTAAAATTTAAAGGTAAAAATAAGAAAGATTTTTGGCTTGATTTTAATTTTTTTACGAAACCGATAGCGTAGACCCTCTCTCTTAAATATCACGATTAAGGAGTGTTTACATATATGATTTTTGGCATTTAAGATCATTTTTAATAATTGTTTTTTTAATTATGATAACCATATTTAATTGAAGTTTTAACAGTTTAAAAGTATTAATTTAATATTTTAATATGTATTATTGTGAGAATAATTCAATATACTTATAAATGACTCCACATTTTGAAATGAACGAAGTCACTAAAAAATTACCCAAACATTTGCATAAGTTTGTGGTAAACCAACCTTATGAGGAGTATACGGCTCAAAATCAAGCTGTTTGGCGATATGTAATGAGAATGAATGTAGATTATTTAAGTAGGGTAGCACACACGTCATATTTGAGTGGTTTAGAGAAAACGGGTATCTCCTCAGAAAATATCCCTTATTTAGAAGGGATGAATAGAATTTTAAGAGAAATAGGATGGGCTGCTGTTTCTGTTGATGGTTTTATTCCTCCAAATGCTTTTATGGAATTTCAAGCATATAATGTCTTGGTAATAGCTTCAGATATAAGAACTATTAATCATATAGAATATACTCCTGCACCTGATATTATTCATGAAGCTGCAGGTCATGCACCAATTATTTCTAATCCAGAATATGGAGCATACCTCAGAAGATTTGGAGAAATAGGGAGTAAAGCCATTTCATCTTCTAAAGATTATGAAATGTACGAAGCGATTCGACTTTTATCAATTTTAAAAGAAGATCCCCACTCCACAGAGAAAGAGAGAGAAATTGCCCAAGAGAAAGTTGAGTATCTTCAAAATAATATGGGTGAACTATCCGAGATGGCACAAATTAGAAATTTACATTGGTGGACAGTAGAATATGGTTTGATAGGAACTCTAGAAAATCCAAAGATCTACGGAGCCGGTTTGCTCTCCTCAATTGGAGAAAGCACTTGGTGCATGCAAAAACAAGTTAAAAAATTGCCCTATACGATTGATACAGCAACTATAAATTTTGACATAACTAAGCCGCAGCCGCAATTATTTGTAACACCAAATTTTGCTTATTTAAGTCTCGTTTTAAATGAGTTTGCGAATACAATGGCCATGAGAAAAGGAGGCATAAAAGGTGTTCGAAAATTAATTAATTCAGATAATTTAGGAACGATAGAATTAACAACGGGCATTCAAATATCTGGTGTTTTTACGAAAGTAATTGAACACATGAATAAAGTAGCTTATTTTCAAACAATTGGGCCAACAGCTTTAGCAAATAGGGATAAAGAATTAATTAGTCACGGAATAACAAATCATACAAAAGGTTTTGGAAGTCCTGTTGGAAAGTTAAAAGGAATTAATTTACCAATTGAAGATATGAGTCCTAGAGACCTAAAAGCATATGGGATATATGAGGGTGAACAGAAAACCTTAGAATTTGAAAGCGGAATCGTTATTAGAGGAAGAGTCATTACAGGAACTAGAGATTTAAGAGGGAAGATTTTAATTATTTCTTTTGATAATTGTACTGTTACTCACAAGGATAAAATTTTGTTCGAATCAGATTGGGGTATCTATGATATGGTCATAGGGAAGGCAGTAGTTTCTGCCTATGCAGGTCCTGCCGATGTAAATTCTTTTCTAGAACTCGGCAATGTGTCAGAAACAAAAACACCTAAAATTTCGTATTCAAATAAAGAGCAATTATTGAATAGGTTGTATGCTGAAGTTAAAAATATGCGAGAAGAAAATACTTCAACAAATAAAAAAATAACAGAAATATTTAATCAGTTAAAAACTCAATTTCAGTTAGATTGGTTATTGATTTTAGAACTATATGAATTAGCTTTGCAAAATAATTACCCGATAAAATTTGCGATTTTAGAAAAACTAGAACAATTGAAGAACAATAAAAGTTTCACTAAGTTAATTGAAAACGGATTAGTTTTGTGTAAAAAACACTAAAATAGTGTTGGTTTACTTAACACTTTTAAGAGAAAAAATATGGGCGAAGAAATTAAAAAATATCTAGAAAAAGGAGCTGTTGTTTTAGATGTAAGAACACAACAAGAGTGGGACGAAGGTCATACAGAAGGTGCAGAACATATTGTTTTAACACTTATTCCTTCAGAAATAGATAAAATTAAATCTTGGAATAAGTCAGTTATAGCTGTTTGTAGAAGCGGTGGTAGAAGTGGTCAAGCAACTGATTTCTTAAAGAGTAATGGAGTTGATATTATTAACGGAGGTCCCTGGCAAAATGTAGATCAATACGTTCATAAGTCATAATCATAAAAGCCTTTAAACGATTTTCACTATCTTCATTTGTTAAAAAATAGGATTATAATTTTCTATAGTTGTTGATAAAGAAAAGTTTTAAAAATTAATGAAAGGAAATTGAGTTTTTATTTTTTCTTTTTTACTCTCAAGGTTTTGTAGAAATTTTTGGTGTTTTTCTGAGTTTTCATTAAACGGTTTATGTGCCATTCCTTTTTGAATTAATTCAATTTCTTTCATTATTAATCCTGAGTTATCCTCAAACCAAGTTTCAATAAATTTTTCCCAAATATAGTTTATTGCAATTTTATTGGGGTGTATCATGTCTTCAGAATAAAACCGGTAATCTCTCAATTCATCCATCATAATTTCATAAGAAGGAAAATAGGATACATTTTTACAATCAACGACAGTGTGAATTGCTGAAATTAAGTGAGATTTACTTTGGGTATTTTCTATAAAACCGTCTTTTAAATGTCTAACAGGAGAAACGGTAAAAAGAACGTTTATATTTTTATTTACTGATTTTAAAAGAGAAATAATAGCCACTAAACTTTTATTGATTTCAACAACAGAAAGTAATTCTTTTGAAAATTTTTTTTGTGGAATTTTATGACAGTTTGCAACTACTGCACCTGTTTCTATAAACCGATAAACCCAAGATGTTCCTAGAGTGATTATAATATGAGTTGCTTTTCTAAGGTTTTTGTTTGTTGATTGAATAGAGGAGTTTAACTTCTTTAAAAGGGTTTCTTGATTGGATGAACTTAAATTTGAATGTGTATCAAAAGAATGCCAACGTTCATCTTGGAAAATTAAATCTTTAGGGACATATTTTTTTTCATTGATTGCATTTGTAATTAGATTTTCTATGGCTTTTGGATGAAATAAAATTCCGAATGGATTTAGATGCGTTTGAAATTTAAAATAAGTTAGTTTATTACCAATATTTTTTGAAAAACAAGAACCTAATAAAACAAGTTTAGAATTGTAGTTTATACTATTTTTTGTTTCTTTTTTTAGAATAATTTTAGTTTGGAGATTCATTTAATACTTCAATATTTTTTTAGTTTTAGAAATTCCTTTAGATTGATAATGTATGAAATAATTTCCTCTTGACAGGTTTTGTAGATCAATTTTTAAAGAGTATTGTATTGATGAATCATACTTTTTATTTGTGATGTGTTTTACAACTGCACCAATACTATTGTATAAGCTAATTTTTATAGTTTCCTTGTTTCCAAAGAATCGAATATTTACAGCGTTTGTTGCTGGATTTGGATAGACATCAATTTTTAATTCTTGAGAGAAAAAATCATTTGTAGAAAGAGTTGCAGAACAACTATCTTTAAAAAGAGGCAGTGCCTCAAATTCATTGAATAATACAGACGAAGATTCTTGCTTAGTTGCTCCGAGCCAATCGGTTAAAAGAGTACTGTAAATATTTCTAAAATCGAACTGCATTTGAACACCTTCTTTCTCATCTACTGAAGTATCGATCTCGGGCGAATCTCCTAATATTTGATTTTTTGCACATTTCCCAAATAAAAACAAAGGAGCTGCAGAACCGTGGTCTGTGCCAAAACTAGCATTGGAACGAATTCTTCTGCCAAATTCAGAATAGGTCATTCCAATCACTTTTTCATCAATATTTAGCAGTTCTAAATCCTCTTGAAAAGCTGCAATAGCCTCAGACAATTTTTTTAAATTTTCACTTTGTTTTCCTTGTGTAACGTTTCCTTCTTCAACTTGGTTGGCATGATTGTCAAAACCACCTAGTTGAACGACATATACTTTTGTTTTTAAACCGCCAGAAATTAATTTTGCAATAATTTTTAATTTCCCAGCTAATTTATTATTGTCGCTATTTGCATATTTGGTTGATAAATTATTACCGGCATTAGATGCATTTATAATTGCTTCTGCATAGGCATTTGTTTGTGAAATTGTATTATTTACAAAATTTAAAGTTGTTCCATAACAGTTAGAGGGAGCTTCACCTGTGTTTGAAACCAAAGCAGTTCCTGGATTATTTGGGTTTGATAATGCCATAGAAAAATTTGCTTTTGTTCCTTGGCAGGTTTCTGAAACGACTTTCCCTAAAGTGATTGCAAACGGGTGTGGGTTTTCTGAGTCAGGATAATCTTCCGGATATTCAGCATGATTCTCATTAAAAAAGCGGCCAATCCAACCTGAGGAAACATATTGGTCTGAACTAGATCCAGAATTCCAAATATCTGTAGATCGAAAGTGTGATCTATTTTGATTGGGGTACCCAACATTTTGAATAATAGACAATTTTTCTTGATCCCAAATTGCTTTTAAACCTGATAAAGAAGGATGAAACTTTGTTTCGTTCGTTACAGTTAATAAATTAGATTCAGGAATTATAATATTAGAACGAACACTTTGTAGATTATCGTATTGATTTAGATCGAAAATAGTATTTAACCCGTCATTACCACCCTGTAATTGAATGAGAACCAATATGTTTTCATTATCTCCCGAAAATTGATATTCTTTTGGTTTTTTATTCGCAAACAAAGGGAAACCACAAAGTTTAATTGGCAATGCTACAGAAACTAATGAACTTAATTTTATAAAATCTCGTCTATTTAGTTTTGCAGTCTTCTTCATCATTACATTATTTGAAATTCAGGCATTTGTACCAAAACTGCCAATAGATTTCTAAGCTTGCTCTCTATGGAAATTCTAAGAAAATCATCGGTAGGATTTGCTAAAAAATTAGTGTATTCTAAAGTCCATTCAAAATCTGGTAATCCAGGGATTAAAATATCTTTTAAAGTATCAATCTGACTTTGATCAATTGGATAGTTAAACAACTGATTTGATAATTCCGTGATTAAAATAGTTGGATCTTGTGAATTTGTAATTCCAGATGCAATTTGTAAAACAGGTACTAAAGGTGGAACTTTAATTTTTTTTCCTTTGGTCATTATATTACCTCCTGTAACTATTACCCTGCAATAATCTAATCTTTTTGGGAGCAGGTAATTATTTACCCAACTTTTGTAAAATAAAGGTGCTTGGTAATAGGCTTTCCAACCTGCAACATCTGGATGGTGAAATATAGATTGATTTAAATCTGTGCAAGCTAAATACATAATGTAAGCAAAATTATATTCTTCATTTATAGAAGTTGTAGGAGCAGAAACAAGTAGGGATTTTGTTACTGAAAGCATTAAATCAATGGGACTTTTCACCATACAAAACGTGCTTTCAAAGAAATGATCTGATGATAGTAATTTTTTTAAAGCAGGAACAATTTCGTAATTGTTATCTCTAACTATTTTCGCTAGAGGTACTATGACATTTGTTTCAATTTCTGCTGTAATATCTGAGCTGACAAACCAAAGATATAATTGTCTAATAATAAATCTTGAACATTCATCTTCTTGAAAAATTCGATCAATTAAGTCTTTATATTCATTTTCTCCGTTTTCTGAAAAAGTATGATTATTAAACTTAGGAGATAATGTTTTGGAACCTTTAGAGTGTCGATAATTACGAAAATAAGAGACTAAGGCTTCTTCATCAGTTAACCCTCTAACTTGCCAACCAGTTAATACTTTGGCCATTTGTAATATGTCATCTTCTGTATAGTTGGTGTAATCTCCAGGACCAACAGTATTTCCTTTCCCAATGGTAAAAAGTTCTAAAAGCTCTCTTGCATAATTTTCGTTTGGAGCGGTGTCTGTATTTTTATAGCCGCTTAAATAACGCAACATATTAGGGTTTATAGTAATCTGTTTTGTCAGTTCTTTAAAATTCCCCATAGAATGAGTTCTTAGCAAATCCATATAATAATATTCTAAATGTGCATTTGAATAAACAGAAACAAAATGATTGTGCCAAAATAAGGTCAGTTTTTCCGAGATAGACATTCCAGCATTTTGCATTTGCAAATAAGACCAAGAATATAAAGAGCGACTTCTACGATTAATAATCTTATTTCGTAAAGACTTGTCATCTATATCAGGCTTAGCCTTTCCATGCAACCAAGTTTCTCCATACTGGGCATCAGGATCTACTAATTCATCATCTGTAAGATATTTTAAAGGTAAATTTGATAAAGAGGTTGAAGTGAAAAGTTTATCAATAGTCCCTGTTATCCCTAAATTTAATGCTTCAGAAACCATTGTTTCTGTTATTCCAAAAGAAGTTCTTTTTAATAAGTGTCTCGCTTCTTTTGCTGTAAAGTTTCCAGAAAAGGAATCTAAATAAGGCATAGCTTAGTTTAATTTAGGTAAACTAGTTTGATCTTTTTCTTGAAGCTACCGCTTTTTTTTGAGATAAACAAACTATTTAACGTATTTTAAACTAGCACTTTATGTGTTTTTTAAAGCTTAATTTTTAAATTAAAAATTTTCTGGCACTTTCTATTGCTTTTGAAATTCCCTCCGGATTTTTTCCGCCGGCAGTTGCAAAGAAATTTTGTCCACCGCCGCCGCCATGAATTAATTTACCCAACTCTCTTACGACTCTTCCTGCATCGTAACCTCGTTCGGTTACTAGCTCTTTAGAAATATAACACGTTAACATAGCCTTGCCCTTTGATGGAATAGACGCAAATAATAAAAATAAATTTTTATGTTCTTTTCCAATGCTAAAAGCTAGATTTTTAATTCCGTTTGCATCTAAATCTATTTTTGTTGCTAAGAATTGAACACCGTTAATTTCTTGTAATTGATTTTTTAATTCGCCATGCAAATTTTGAGCTTTCTCTTTTAGCAATTGTTCAATTTGTTTTTGCATAGAAGCGTTTTCCTCCTGAAGTTTCTGAACTGCTTTAGTAGGATTTTTAGCATTGCTTAGTAAATTTTTAATTTCAAATAAAGTACTGTTATTTTCTAAATAAAAACTTTTCACGGCATCATTGGTAATGGCTTCAATTCTTCTAATTCCTGCCGCAACTGCACCTTCAGATGTAATTTTAAAATGCCAAATATCTCCAGTGTTTTTTACATGAGTTCCACCACACAATTCAATCGATTGTCCGAATTTAATAGCTCTAACGGTATCGCCGTATTTTTCTCCAAATAGCGCCATGGCCCCTTCATCAATTGCTTGTTGCATGGGTGTATTTCTTTTTTCTATTAAAGGTAGTTTTCCAGAAATACGTGCATTTACGAAGTTTTCTACATCCTGTAATTCATCAACGGATAATTTTGAAAAATGAGAAAAATCGAAGCGTAAATACTTAGAATGAACAGCAGACCCTTTTTGTTCAACATGGGTTCCTAAAACTTCTCTTAATGCTTGATGCAAAAGATGCGTTGCTGTATGGTTACACTCTGTTCTATATCGCTGTTTAGAGTCTACAACAGCGTTTAAAGTTTCGTTTAAGTGTCTCGGTAAGTTTTTTGAAAAGTGAATAATTACATTATTTTCTTTTTTGGTATCTAAAATATAAACGACATCACCATTCGGAACTTCTAAATACCCTTTGTCGCCAACTTGTCCTCCTCCTTCTGGGTAAAAAGGAGTTAAATTAAATACAAGTTGATACATTTCGCCCTCTTTTTTAGAGTTAACTTTTCTATATTTTGTTAACTTTACTTTCGCTTCCAGCGTATCATACCCTATGAATTCTTCTTCAGCATCATTCAATAAAATCGTCCAATCGTCAGTAGACATTTCACTGGCAGCTCTCGACCTATTTTTTTGTTTCTCAAGTTTTATTTCAAATCCTTTTTGGTCTAAGGTCAACCCTTTTTCAGAAAGAATTAAAGAGGTTAAATCTATAGGGAAGCCATAAGTATCATACAATTCAAAAGCTTTATCACCCGAGATTTCGTTTCCGGTAGTATTTTCTATAATTCTATCTAACAAAAGCAGTCCTTGATCTAAAGTTCTTAAGAATGATGTTTCTTCTTCTTTAATTACATTTTCAATCAATTGTTTTTGAGCGTTTAATTCAGGAAAAGCGGTTCCCATTTTTTCACTCAAAATATTTACTAACCTATGAATAAACGGCTCTTTTTTATTTAGAAATGTAAATCCGTAACGAACGGCTCTTCTCAAGATTCTTCGAATAACATAGCCAGCACCAGTATTACTTGGTAATTGCCCATCTGCAATAGAAAATGCAACTGCTCTCACATGATCAGAAATGACACGAATTGCAATATCCTGTTTTAAATTCACTCCATATTTTACATCGGTAATCGTTTCGATTTCTCTGATTATTGGTGTAAAAACATCAGTGTCATAATTAGATGTAACCCCCTGCATTACCATACATAGGCGTTCAAAGCCCATACCTGTATCTATATGCTTGTTTGGTAAATCTTCTAAAGAACCATTTGCTTTTCTGTTGTATTGCATAAAGACTAAGTTCCAGATTTCTACCACTTGAGGATGGTCTTTATTCACTAAATCTTTACCATCGAGGGTTGCTTTTTCTTCTGCAGAACGAATATCTACATGAATTTCAGAGCAGGGGCCACAAGGTCCTTGATCTCCCATTTCCCAGAAATTATCTTTTTTATTTCCCTTTAAAATTCGGTCTTCAGAAATAAATTGTTTCCACAAATCATAAGCTTCAGTATCCATTTTTAAGTGATCATCATCATCAGATCCCTCAAAAACAGTGACGTATAAAATATCTTTATCAATTTTGTATACTTCGGTCAATAATTCCCATGCCCAAGCAATAGCATCTTTTTTAAAGTAATCACCAAAAGACCAATTTCCTAACATCTCAAATAAAGTATGGTGATAAGTATCATAACCAACTTCTTCTAGATCATTGTGTTTCCCTGAAACACGCAAACATTTTTGAGAATCGGATATTCTACTTTTTTTAGGAGTACCGCTACCTAAGAAATATTCTTTAAACGGTGCCATTCCAGAATTTACAAACATTAAAGTAGGGTCATCCTTTGTTACCATTGGTGATGAAGGCAAAATTAAATGCCCTTTTTCTTGGAAAAAGTTTAAAAAAGTAGAACGAATATCTTGTGATTTCATACAAACAGAAGTTTCCAATAACTTGGATTAATTTAATTAATTTTAATAAAAACTGCAAAAAAAAGCGGTTGTAAAAACATTTTGTAAATTTGTGATTACTGAAAATGAATTTCAAATATAAAACTCTCTTTAAGAGTACAAAAATAGTATATTTAGAATTATGGCAAAAGTAAAATATTATTACGATACAGATACGCTGTCTTATAGGAAAATTGAAGTAAAAAAAAGCGATTACTATAAGAGGAGTATTATAGGGGTGTTGGCAGTTGTACTAATTGCTTTTTTTGGTTTTATTGGTTTTAGCCAGTTTTTAATGTCTCCAAATGAAAGGTCTCAAAAAAGAGAGCTTGATAATTTAAAATTACATTTTGAAATTATTGAAAAAAGATTGGCAGAAAGTTCAAATGTATTGGCACAATTACAAGAGCGAGACAATACAATTTATCGTGTTTATTTTGAAGCGAATCCAATACCAGATGAACAGAGAAAAGCTGGTTTTGGAGGGGTAAATCGTTATAAGTATATTGACGGTTTTGATAATTCTAGCATGATTGAAAAAGTAACAAGAGAGTTGGACATTTTATCGAAGCAGATGGTGGTGCAATCGAAATCTTTAGATGAAATTGTTGTATTGGCAAAAAATAAAAAAGAAATGTTAGCTTCAATACCAGCAATTCAGCCAGTTGCAAATAAAGAATTGAAACGAATGGCTTCTGGTTATGGTTACCGAATACATCCAATATATAAAACTAGAAAGTTTCATTGGGGAATGGATTTTTCTGCTCCAAGAGGAACACCTGTCTATGCCACTGGAAATGGAAAAATTGAGAAAGTTAAACGATCTAGAAGAGGCTATGGAAACCAAGTAAAAATAGATCATGGCTTTGGGTATAAAACTTTTTATGCGCATTTAGAAAAATATACCGTTCGTAAAAATCAAAAAGTAAAACGAGGAGATTTGATTGGTTATGTTGGTACTTCAGGAACCTCTACTGCACCTCATTTGCATTATGAAGTCATTAAAGGAAATAGAAAATTAAACCCTGTATATTTTTATTTTAGTGATTTAACTCCAGAGGAATACGATAGAATGTTAGAATTGGCATCACAAGAAAATCAATCATTAGACTAATGAATATAGAATTACCCGAAAAAAGGTATTATAAGATAGGTGAAGTAGCCAAAGCTTTTAATGTAAATACTTCTTTGGTTCGTTTTTGGGAAAAAGAATTTGATATTATTAAGCCTAAAAAAAACCCCAAAGGGAATCGTTTGTTTACCCAAGAAGATATTAAAAATTTCAAATTAATATTCAATTTAGTAAAAGAAAGAGGTTTCACTTTAGATGGGGCAAAACAAAAACTAAAGGAAAATCCGGAATCTACAATCCATACATTCGAAATTATTAGTAGGTTAGAGGCTGTGAAAGCAGAATTGATTAAAATTAAAAATCAACTTTAAAAAATAAAAATATGTCTAAAAAGTATATTGATTTAGATACTTTAAAATACATACTTTACGATGTTCATAGTTTAGAGGATCTAATTATAAGAGAGCGGTTTCAAGACCATGATGTAGAGACTTTAGATCTTTTTTTAGACTCCGTTAAAGAATTTTCAGATAGAGAATTATATCCATTTTTTAAAGAAATGGACGATACTCCTGCGCATTACCAAGACGGAACTGTCATTGTTCATGAACAGGTAGATGTAATGATGAAAAAAGGAGGAGAATTAGGAATCATTTCAGCCTCTTTTGATTACGATGATGGCGGTTTGCAAATTCCGTTTATGGCGCATCAAGCTGCCGCATATATTTTAGATGCCGCTAATAATCACCTACCTGGTTACGCAGGTTTAACTCAAGGAGCAGCCGAATTAATTATTGAATTCGGAACTAAAGAATTAAACAAAGCCTATGTTCCAAAAATGCTTTCAGGAATCTGGGGAGGAACTATGTGTCTCACAGAGCCACAGGCAGGAAGCTCTTTGTCGGATATTGTTACAAAAGCAACTCCCACAGAGAATGGTTTTTACAAACTATCTGGACAGAAAATATTTATTTCTGGGGGCGATCATCAGTACGCAGAAAACATTGTGCATTTGGTATTGGCAAGAATAGAAGGTGCACCCCAAGGGACCAAAGGAATTTCTTTATTTGTTGTTCCTAAAAACAGACCAAAAGAGGATGGCACTTTAGAACACAATGATGTAATGACCGTTGCAGATTTTCAGAAAATGGGTCAACGTGGATATTGTACCACTCATTTAGGTTTTGGCGATTCAGACGACTGTAGAGGTTGGTTGGTAGGAGAAGAGAATAAAGGGTTGGCACAAATGTTTCTGATGATGAATGCAGCAAGAATTGCTGTTGGGAGAGGTGCTGCAGCAATTGCAATGGCAGCCTATAGAACTTCTTTACAATATGCAAATGAACGACCACAAGGAAGAAAACTGACAAGTACAGGAAAGAAAAACCCAACTGAAAAGCAAAGTTTAATTATCGAACATCCAGATGTAAGAAGAATGTTATTGCTTCAGAAATCAATTGTTGAAGGTTCTTTAAGTTTGGTTTTGTTAGCTTCTAAATACCATGATATTATTCATTCTTCTTCAGATAAAGAAGAAAAAGAAAAGTATGATTTATTATTAGAAATGATCATTCCGATTGTAAAAACTTTTCCTTCAGAAGCGGGTTCTTTATCAGTAAATACAGGCTTGCAAGTTTTAGGGGGTTATGGATTCTGTTCTGATTTTAAATTGCAACAGTATTACCGAGATATTAGAATTTCTGCCCTGTATGAGGGAACTACAGGTATTCAATCTCAAGATTTATTAGGAAGAAAAGTAACCTTACAAAACGGAAAAGCACTGGAACTATTGGCTTCAGAAATAATGCATACAGTTCACTTAGCTTCTAACCATTCTGACTTAAAGCCATATGCGGATCAATTGGAAAATAAATTGCAGTTATCTCAAGAAATACTTCAAAAATTAATCCCTTTTGCGATGAAAGGGAATTATGAGCGCTACTTATCGGATGCTAATTTATTTATGGAGTTCATGAGTGTGTTGGTGCTAAGCTGGTTGTGGTTAGAAATGGCAGTAAATTCGAAAGAGACACTAGAATCTGGCATTTTAAAATACGAGGAAGATTTTTATGAAAGTAAAATTCATACCATGAAATTTTATTATAAGTACGAACTTCCAAAAACAATATCTCTGGCGGAATCATTAATGAGCGATGAGGTACTAACAATCAAACAAGACAAAGAATATATTATATAATGACACATATTTCCAAACAATTTACATTAGAAGGTAAAGTTGCAATTATAACGGGTTCTAGCAAAGGGATAGGAAAAGCAATTGCCAAAGGATTTGCAGAAAACGGAGCGCAAGTTATTATTTCAAGTAGAAGTCAGGAAGCGTGTAACGAAGTTGTTAAGGAATTTAAAAAAGAAGGGTTAAAGGCAATCGGAATTTCCTGTCATATTGGAAAACCTGAACAGCGTAAAAAATTAATCACCCAAACAATTGCCGCTTTTGGGCGCCTTGATATTTTAGTAAATAATGCTGCAATTAACCCAGTTTTTGCTCCCATTGAAGAGGTAGATTCTGCTGTTTTTGATAAAATTATGGACGTAAATGTAAAGGCTCCATGGAGTTTATCGAACACGGCATTGCCTCATTTAAAGGCGAATAAAAAGGGAAGTATTATCAACATTGCTTCTGTTGAAGCATTGACTCCTGGTTTGGGCTTAGGAATATACAGTACTAGTAAAGCAGCTATTTTGATGTTGTCTAAAAATCAGGCAAAAGAATGGGGAAAATACGGAATTCGTGTAAATGCTATTTGTCCAGGTTTGATCAAAACAAAATTTAGTGCAGCACTTTGGCAAAACGAAAAAATACTCGGAAAAATTCAGAAATCATTGCCAAGCGCGAGAATGGGCATGCCCGAAGAGATGGTTGGTTTGGCTTGTTTATTGGCTTCGGATGCTGGTGGGTATATGACGGGTGGTGTGTATACCGCCGATGGAGGATATATGATTGCTGGATAAAAAAATAAATATGAACTTCGAATATTCAAATAAATCAATTGAAATACAGCAAAAGCTAAGCGCTTTTATAGAAGAACACATTGTTCCTGTAGAAGCAGAATATATTGATTTTCAGTCAGATGCAAACAATATGTGGCAACGTTTCCCAAAAATAGAAATGTTAAAACAAAAAGCAAAAGATGCAGGCTTATGGAATTTGTTTCTGCCAAATAACTATGGTGATTTAAGTCCGGGATTTACCAATCTAGAGTATGCTCCATTGGCAGAAATTATGGGTAAAAAAATTTGGATTTCAGAAATCTTTAACTGCTCTGCTCCAGATACTGGGAATATGGAAGTATTAGCAAAATATGGAAACGCTACTCAAAAAGAAAAATGGTTAACACCACTCATGAATGGCGAAATTCGTTCTGCATTCTTAATGACAGAACCAGATGTAGCCTCTTCAGATGCAACAAATATTGAAACCTCTATTGAATTAGATGGCGATGAATATGTAATTAATGGAAGAAAATGGTGGTCTTCAGGTGCTATGGATCCACATTGTAAGGTGGCCATTGTAATGGGAAAAACCGATGTAAAGGCTTCGCGGCACCAACAACAAAGTATGGTTTTGGTTCCGATGGACACCCCAGGATTAAAAATCATCAGACCGCTTTCAGTTTTAGGCTTTTACGATTCACCAGAAGGGCATGCAGAGATTCAGTTAACAAATGTTCGAGTTCCTATTCAGAACTTAATTTTAGGAGAAGGAAGAGGTTTTGAAATTGCACAAGGTAGATTAGGTCCTGGAAGAATTCATCATTGTATGCGCTTGGTAGGTATGGCTCAATATGCTTTAGAAGTTATGTCTTATCGAACCCTTGAAAGAGAGGCTTTTGGGAAGAAGTTTTACGATTACAGCAGTATACGACATGAAATCGCTAAATCTCAGTGTGAAATTGAGCAAGCACGACTATTAACTTTATCTGCTGCAGATAAAATGGATAAATTAGGTAATAAAGCAGCGAAAGATATCATTGCTATGATAAAAATTGTTGCGCCAAGTATGGCTTTAAAAGTGATTGACCGCGCCATGCAAATTTTAGGTGGAAAGGGAGTGAGTCAAGATACATATTTACCTCATTATTTTGCAATTGCTAGAATATTGCGTTTGGCAGATGGCCCTGATGAAGTTCACATGTATCAATTAGGTAAAAGTTGTATTAAAAAATACGGAAACTCTTAAAATGGTGCATCAAAAGGTTAGAAAAGGAGAAGAATTGAATGCTGTTTTGTTGAAAAGCTATTTGCAAAAAAACAATTTAATTGATTCTGTGAAAAGCACTTTGTTTGTTGAACAATTTACACATGGTTTTTCTAATTTAACGTATTTATTACAAATTGAGAATAAAGACTATGTTTTAAGAAAGCCTCCTATCGGAGCGATCAAAAGAGGTCATGATATGGGACGTGAATTTAAAGTACAAAGTACTTTGAAGTCGGTTTTCCCCAAAGTGCCAAAAATGTATGTGTTTTCAGAAGATGAAGCCATTGTTGGTAGTCATTTTTATTTGATGGAGAAAGTGAATGGAATTATTCTAAACGTCAAAGAAGCGAAACAAAGAAAAATAGCAGCAGCTGATTTTAAAACAATTGCAAACACTTGGTTAGATACTCTAGTAACCTTGCATAATGTTGACTATAAAAGCATTGGTTTGTCCGATTTAGGGAAACCAATTGGGTACGTAGAAAGACAGGTTGCCAACTGGGGAAAGCAGTATTTAAAAGTAAAAACAAATGAATATCCAGAAGCAGAAATCGCGATGCGATGGATACAAGAAAACCAACCAACAACTTATGATCATTGTTTAATTCATAATGATTATAAGTATGATAATATTGTCTTTAAAGATAATTATTGGCATGAAGTTACAGCAGTTTTAGATTGGGAAATGGCAACCTTAGGAGATCCTTTAATGGATTTAGG